>Ga0307434_1000065_pt1 | contig 94326 bp, 88 predicted proteins | sample SalMarWE160220MG_FD_202156 | JGI IMG/M metagenome (GOLD analysis project Ga0307434, IMG submission 202156) | Salt marsh sediment microbial communities from the Plum Island Ecosystem LTER, Massachusetts, United States - WE1603-220 | ecosystem: Environmental > Aquatic > Marine > Intertidal zone >... | reverse complement strand
TTCAAGTTTCTGTCTCTTTGTTTTTCTTGCCATAATTTCTCCATGTTTTTTATAATATCTATTTACATAGGAAATATAGCAAAAAATATTATTAATGTAAAGATTTTATTGAAACTCTATACTAGTTTTACAATCAGAGCAAATAGTTTCCACATTTGTCAGCTGGTTTTTTAAAGCGATATTCTTAACCATTTGGACTGCAAGCGGATGGATGTCCAGTGCATAAACTTTTCCTGATTCGCCGACTAATTTTGCAATAGCGGTTGTATAACCACCAGGTCCACAACCATAATCGAGTACATGAGACCCCGGTTTTATTCCCACATCTTTTAAGATATTCAAGCGTGGATTAATTAAGTCTCGAAATTTGTAGAAGAAAGACATGAGTTTAAAATCAAGGTTGGATTTTGTTTTATCCATTATAGTTTCCTTCTAATTTTTATAAAAGATTTTGCGTATCAGGTTCTGTTTTACGAAGCAATAAAGGCGGTGATGAAATTTTATTTTCTCTGACGATCAGCAATCAACTGTCCATTAACTCCGACATTCTCAGGAGCATTTTCATGTATAAGTACGATTATATGCTCAATACCATATACTTCAGAAGTAGTATCGGTGAACCTTTTTACCAATTCTCTCTTCTTTTCTGTTTTTATCGGTGGACCTTCTACTATAATTGTTGGCATGTTCATTCACCTCCTTTCAATTTTATAAGTAATTCATCAAATAGCATTAATCAATAAGATATGTTATTAAAATATCGTTTAGGTTTATAGGAGGATTTGCATTATTTTTAATAGGATTTATCATTTGTTAGTGCCCGGGACTGGACTTCCTCGAAGAGGTCCAGACGGGAGAACCAGCACTTCACCATTTGTGCCCGAGGCGAGATTTGAACTCGCACCCCGGAAATCGGGACTAGGTCCTGAACCTAGCGTGTCTACCAATTCCACCACCCGGGCTTCAATTAACAATTAAATTTAAATACCACTTTTGTCTTCTCCAAGTTTTACTATTGCAAATTCTTTATAGTTGGCTTAATTTTTTCGTCGTGAAAAAGAATGAAGAACGAAATATTACAACCAACCGTAAAGCTTTTCATGACTACACGATACTTGAGAGGGTAGAAGCTGGTATTGAGCTTAGAGGAACCGAAGTAAAATCGCTTAGAGCCGGGCATGGAAGTTTAAAGGAAAGCTATGCTAAAATTGTAAATAGTGAAATTATTTTAATCAAAAGTCATATATCTAAATATAAATATGGTGGATTTGATAATCATGAACCTGAGCGAGATAGGAAACTTTTGCTTCATAAATCAGAAATTCGCAGATTAAAGCGTAATGTTAATATTAAAGGAGCAACTCTTATTCCGCTGAGAATGTATTTTAATAACAAAGGAAAAGTTAAAGTTGAACTTGGATTAGCAAAAGGTAAGCGTCAATATGATAAACGTGCCGCTCTTGCTGCCAAAGACGCTAAAAGAGAAATTGATAGATTAAGAAAGGGTAGATATTGATATGTTTCCTCCAATTAATGAACAGTTAGAAGTCATCAAAAGAGGTATCGAAGAGCTCATTTCTGAAGATGAATTAGTGAAGAAACTTAAGAGATCAGAAAAAACCGGCAAACCGCTTCGAGTAAAACAGGGATTTGATCCAACAGCACCGGATATTCATCTCGGACATACTGTTGGAATCAGAAAATTGCGACAATTCCAGGAACTTGGTCATAAAATTGTATTGATCATTGGAGACTATACCGGTATGGTAGGAGACCCAAGCGAGAAAAATGAAACTCGCCCCCGTCTTTCACATGAGAAAATAATGGAAAATGCCAGAACTTATGAGAATCAGTTTTTCAAAATTCTGGATAGAAATCTTACTGAAGTACGCTATAATGGCGAATGGTTTTCAAAGATGAAATTTGATGAGATTATGAACCTTGCCTCAAAATTTACAATTGCCAGAATTCTGGAAAGGGATGATTTTTCCAAACGCTATAAAGAAGAAAAACCGATAAGCTTGCATGAATTCTTTTATCCATTAATGCAGGGTTTTGATTCTGTTGCAATAGAAGCTGATGTTGAAATTGGGGCTACGGAACAGAAATTCAATCTATTAACTGCACGTCAAGTTCAGAAAGAGTATGGGATTGAACAACAGGTCATATTGACTCTTCCTGTGTTGGAAGGTTTGGATGGAAAGCAGAGAATGGCAAAAAGTCTCGGTAATTATGTTGGGATTGATGATCATCCTGATGAAATGTATGGTAAAATAATGTCAATTCCGGATAACCTGATTTTGAAATATTTTACACTAATTACCGATTATTCCCTTCAGCAGTTAAAAGATGTAGAAAAGCGATTGAGTGATCCTGATGTTAATCCGATGAACATAAAGAAGGAGTTAGCACGAACAGTAGTTGCAATGTATCATTCTCAAGGGGATGCATACTCTTCGGGAGAAACTTTTACACATGTTTTCAGCAAGAAAGAACTCCCTGAAGATATTAATGAGATTCATGTGGATAAGGGCGTAGAATCTCTTCTTTTGGTTAAACTTTTAGCTGATAATGGTATTGTTATATCAAATGGTGAAGGTCGCAGGTTAATCAAGCAGGGAGCTGTAAAAGTTGACGATGAAAAAATTTCGGATATAAATTATCAATTGAAACCTTCAAACAAATATATTGTGAAAGTGGGAAAGAGAAGATTCGTAAAATTTGTTACAAATTAACCCTACAACGTAACTAGTAAAATATAGCACTATATGTTAGGTTAACATTAACATACACAAACAACATATTGTATACAAAAGTACTAAATGACGTAGTAGGGTTAACATTGATATTTTTCGCAGTCTTACTTTTATTGATCTTTTTATAAAAGTCCAAACTAAATATAAATTTAGTGAACTGATAGAATAGCTACTAAATACTAATGGAGTACGAAGCTGATGCTTATTCTTCAAAATGTTACAAAAAATTTTAACAGGACAACAGCTGTTGATGATTTAAGTTTCGATGTACAAGGAGGTTCGATTTTTGGTCTTCTTGGGCCAAACGGTGCCGGGAAAACAACTACAATCCGCATGATTATGAATATTTTAAAACCTGATTCCGGTATAATTTCATTTAAAGGTGAACCGTTTAAGAGAGGTGATTATCATAAAATTGGATATTTACCTGAAGAACGAGGTTTATATCAAAAAATGAGACTCAAGGAGACTATAATATATCTGGGAAGATTAAAAGGCCTATCCGGAACTAATGCTGCCCAAAAAACTGATGAATTCCTGGAACGGTTTGAACTTACAGGCTATGCAAATAGAAAAATAGAGGAATTGTCGAAGGGTAACCAGCAGAAAGTTCAATTTATCGTTTCAATAATTCATGATCCTATTCTGCTTATACTGGATGAACCTTTTGCAGGTTTGGATCCGGTAAATCAATTGTTACTTAAGGAGATTATTGGGGAATTACAGGATAGAGGGGCAACGATCATATTTTCGACACATCAGATGGAGCAAGTAGAAAAACTTTGCAATGAAATTTGCCTGATTAGTAATGGTAAAAAAATCTTATATGGTAATTTAAGAGAGATTAAAAAAGAATATGGCACTCAGGTCGTTACTATTAAATTTGAAGGAGAGAAAGAAACATTAGAGGATTTAAAGTCTCTTAGAAATTTATGTTTAGAGGATAAAAGCCTTACGGGTGAAATACCTGAAGGGATGCTCTTGAATGATGTCCTTCTTGAAGTAATGAATCGTGTTTCCGTTACACATTTTCAGCTATTAGAACCTTCTCTTGAGCAAATCTTCATTGACCAGGTAAAGGGAGGAGATAGAGCATGAAGAATATTTTAACAGTTATGAGATGGGAATATTTGACTCGTATCCGGTCGAAGTGGTTTGTTATCTCTACGGTCATTATACCATTAATTATTATTGCCTCTATGTTTATACCTACGCTTATTATGACAGGTCCTGATACTGAGGCAAAAGTGATTGCTGTTGTTGATGGGACTTCGGATTTGGGCAATATTTTAGAAAGAGCACTGATAGAGAGATATAAACTGAAAGACGGTAGTCCCAAATATCAAGTTGTACTTTTACAAGGTGGTAATTTTAATTCCTTAAAAGAACAGGCTTCTGAGCTTCTTGATTCAGATGTTATTTTTTCTTATCTGGTAATTCCAGGGAATGTAATGGATTCCAATGAAGTCAGGTATTATGCCAGAAATCTGGGGAATTTTAAAGATCAGGAGCAAATTAATAGAGCGGTAAATAGAGTAATATCGAGACAACGAATGATTGCGGCTAATTTTGATCCAAAAGTCATCAACTTCTTGAGTCGTGAAGTAGATTTAAAAATGCTTGAAACTGGTAAGGGAGGTGAGGAAAAGGAGGGAAGTGAAATAATTTCTTACTTAACCCCCATTATTTTTGTATTGATGCTTTTTTTCGCAATTTTCATGTCGTCTCAAATTTTACTTAGAAGCGTTATCGAAGAGCGAACAAATAGATTATTAGAAATCCTTCTTTCTTCAATCACTCCAGGAGAACTTATGTCCGGTAAAATTATTGGCCTGGGATTACTTGGATTAACGCAGCTTGCTTTATATTTAATTGTTGGATATTTTGCATCTTCTTATAAAGGTATTCAAATTGTAACATCGTTAAATGTGATACTCTTTTTAATATATTTTGTTTTAGGATACTTATTATATGCCAGTATTTTTGCCTCGATAGGGACTATATTTAATTCTGAACATGAAGCTCAGCAGTTGTCTTCTTTTCTATCAATTATTTGTGTTATACCAATAATGTTATCTTCCTATGTTATTGCCAATCCACAATCAACTACTACAACTATATTGTCTTTTATACCAATTGTTACACCATTTTTTATGATTCTAAGGATAGGGATAGAAATGCCACCATTATGGGAATTATTTGGCACGATTGGTGTACTAATTCTATTTGTCTGGCTGACAATGTTAGCAGCAGGCAAAATTTTTAGAGTTGCTGTTTTAATTTATGGTAAACGTCCTACGCTTCCTGAAATTTGGCAGTGGGTTAAAGAATAGCAGTTTGTAATTAGTAATTTAAAAATATATTGTAGTGAAAATTGGATATCATTTTAAATCAAAGATTTGCTTTCGGTATAACTATATTTCAATTTGGATGTCTAAATGAATGTTTTATATTTCTGTAGATTGATTTTGAAAATTTCTAATTAGATAGGATCTTAAATGTTAGAACTCAGTGATACTAATTTTGACAATAATGTGATGAAATCAGATATTCCTGTTTTAGTTGATTTTTGGGCGACCTGGTGTATGCCTTGTTTGAAAGTTGCACCCATAGTAGAAGAACTTGCAAACGAGTACAGCGGAAAAATGAAGTTTGGAAAAATGAATGTTGAAAATCATCAGGCAGTTACACAGAGATTTGGTATTCGCAGTATTCCGACTCTGTTGATATTTAAAGACGGTAAGGTAGTTTCTCAAATCATCGGCACGCTGCCGAAAAAGAAATTGGAAGATAAAATCTTAGAAGTAATCTAAACTTCTTCACATTTTTGGAATAATTTTTAATACAATACGTAACTTGACACAAGTTCTGGAAATATTTTACCGATGGCATTTGATTTGCCTCATGAACTTGTGTTAAGTTCGCTTAGAAGCTTCTTATTCTACTTTAACTGCCTGAGCAGGTTCGCTCTCATTTTCGGCATTATCAAGAGCAGTGATGGTATAATACCAATCGTCATCAATTTCATTTGATTCTTCTGTATATTCGAACTGATCACCAGGGACAATGGCAAATATATTTTTTCCATTGCTTAGATCAATAGGTGATGATTTTGACCGATAGATTACAAAATGCTGTATTGTGTCGCTATAATTTTGGAAATTGGAAGGATTCCAGGTAAGTTTGATCCCCGTTTCACTTTTTTCTATAATAAAGTTTTCAGGTGCTGATGGCTGTATTGAATCCTTCCACGGGAATGCCGGTATAAGGGCAGGGTATTGAAATTTTGTTGATTTTAGTGATAACCATTTTTCATCATCGAAAGAACTTGCTGCGAAAAATACACAACCCGGCATTCCAATCATTCTTACATCGTCAATTTCTTCAAGAATTTCTTCCCATGGTAATGTATATACTCCTAAACCCGGTAGAACTGGTCTTTCGACACTAAATTTTTCCTTCCATCTTCTGATTGTAACAGGGAATTTATTTATTTCCCCATTTCTGCCGTAGTAAATCATAGGTATTATCATATCAATTTTACCAATTTCAGACCAGCGCCTTGCGTCTTGATATACAATATGGTAGCCGTTCCATCTGGAGCTATTATAATTTCCTATAACTGCTGCTGATACTTTAACCCATGGTTTTATAGAAATAATGCTATCGTATGCTTTTGCAATAAAAGCTGTCACCTGGTCACGTTGCCAGTCTTCCCAATCAATATTCAAGGGATTGCCTTGCTTAGAATGAAATCTTTTAACACTTATAGAATCGTGAGAGTAGCCAAGTGTTGGTGAGCCTTCCGGGTATCTAATATAGTCGAAATGGATACCGTCAATATTGTATTTGGATACTATGTCATCTACAACATTAACGATATAATCATGAACAGCCGGAATTCCGGTAGAAAAGGAAATGTAATGATTCTCTGCACGGGGCATTGGATTGCCTGTACTATCGCATACAACCCATTCAGGATGTGCAAGAATTGGTTGGAGAGGATTAGTTATGATTGGATCTTCCATACCGCGCCAAGCCGGAAAAGTATTAATCCAGGCATGAAGTTCTAATCCAAGTTTATGAGCAGTTTTAATTGCAAATTCAAGCGGGTCCCAACCAGGGTCTTTACCCAATGTCCCAGTTAGCATATTACTCCACGGTTCATAGTTCGATTTGTAAAATGCATCTCCATTACCTCTTATTTGGAAGAAGATTATGTTCAGATTTGCATTTTTGGCTTTGGTAAAGGTATCTGTAATATATTGCTTTAGGGTGTCAGGATCGTAAGTTTTTAAAGTTTGAGTATAATCAAATCTACTCATCCAAACACCCCGAACTTCTCGTGCAGGAATGATAGGTAACGTGAGTTTTAGAATTGTCTGAAGGGTATCTTCAATTATAGATTCAGTTGTAGGTTCTACAGTGGGTTGAATTTCTGGTTTTGTTGATGGTTCTGTTGTTGTTTCAATTATAGGAGTAGTACGAATACAGGAACTAAGTGAATTTAGAAATACAATGGAAATAATAGTAACTAAGTAGATTGTTATATATTTAACTTTAATACTTTTCAAAATATTATCCTCATTTTATTAAGTTTAAGATCATTTCTATATGTGGTTTCATTCTAATAAAATTTAATATAAACTTTTAGAAATACCTAACCTGGATAAACCCCGTAGAATAACTATCCCAATGATCGTTCAGCAGAATAAATAGCAATATTCAACGGGGTAAACCAGAATTTCAAATTTCAAATTTCAAAATGCAAATTCAAGATCGCCTTCTCTAATCTCAGTCTCCGAAAATAATTTGTGTCACAGATGTCTCTGAAAAAATTTGACATTTAATATTTGCAATTTGATATTTGATATAAAGTTGAAACACGTTTTTAGCGTCGAGAATTCCAAACTTTCATTGCATATTTGCTCCGAAGGAATCCCTATGGGACAGGTTAAACTGATTGACTTGCCGAATATTTAATGAATCAGTAAGTTTAAAACTGATTTTTAACTAATGAGAGAAAATATTTATGAAACCAATAAAGACTTTTACCGTTTCTCCCATTTTACCCCAGCGTCTTCAGCGTCTTCGTGATATTGCCGATAATTTATGGTGGAGTTGGGAATCTGATGCAAGGGAGCTTTTCCGGAGGTTAGATGCGGATTTATGGGAAGAAACAAGACATAATCCATTGCTTGTTTTAAGTCGTATCGACCAGAAGATTCTATATGAAAGAGAGCAGGATGACAGTTATGTTTATCAGTTGGAAAGGGTAGCGGAAAAATTTGATCAATACATGCAGAGGACACCCTGGTATAAAAAGAGAAATGGATTTGTACAGGACCTCAACGTGGCATATTTCTCTATGGAATATGGGATAACTGAATGTTTGCCAATTTATTCCGGCGGTCTTGGTGTTCTCTCTGGTGATCATCTTAAATCAGCGTCAGAACTGGGCATTCCTCTTACAGGTGTAGGGCTCTTATATCAAAAAGGTTATTTTCAACAAACATTAAACATTAATGGTTGGCAGGAAGAGAAATATCCTGTAAACGATTTCTACAATATGCCATTAACTCTTGTAGTTGATGAAGAGAACAATCCTGAACTTGTTAAGATTCCTTTTCCGGGTAGAACGGTTTATACGAGAATTTGGAAGGCAATGGTTGGAAGAGTTCCTCTTTACCTTCTTGATACTAATATTGCTGAAAATTTGCCAGAGGACAGGAAAATAACTGCTGAACTCTATGGTGGCGATGGAGAGGTAAGAATTCAACAAGAGATAGTTTTAGGAATAGGTGGATTTATAGTGCTTGACACAGTTGGAGTTTCAAAATTTATATGCCATATGAACGAAGGTCATTCAGCATTTTCTTCCCTGGAAAAAATAAGAAAGTTAGTCGTTCAGAATGGCTTATTTTTTTACGAAGCACTAGAAGTCGCTAAATCAAGTGCTGTTTTTACTACACATACACCTGTTAAAGCTGGAATTGATATTTTCCCATCTGAATTGATTAAAAAATATTTTGAAACGTATTGCAAGGAAGTATCAATAAGTATAGATGAGTTGCTGGCATTAGGAAGAAGGGATCCCGCAGATACTGAAGAGGACTTTTCAATGGCAATACTTGCAATGAAGTTATCTTATAAAACGAATGCAGTAAGCAAACTTCATAGAAAAGTTGCTTCTGAAATGTGGCAGTCACTTTGGCCAGACATTTTACCTCAAGAAATACCAATCGGAAATGTAACTAATGGGATTCATCATGGTTCCTGGGTTTCGAGGGAGACATCAGGTCTTTTTGATCGTTATCTTGGTCCAAAATGGCTGGCAGAGCCTGCTGATAAGTCTGTTTGGGAAAAAGTTGAAGATATTCCGGACGGTGAGCTTTGGAGAACTCATGAAAGACGACGGGAACGTCTCATAGCATTTGCCAGGAAAAAATTACAAGAACAATATAGTAATCTTGGAAAATCACAATCTGAAATAGAGCGGGCAAAAAGTATATTAAACAGTGAAGCACTTACTATAGGTTTTGCTCGAAGATTCGCATTATATAAGCGAGCTACTCTGATTTTGAATGACCCGGATAGATTAGCAAAATTATTAACAAATAAAGATTTTCCTGTTCAGATTATCTTTGCAGGCAAGGCGCATCCGAAAGATGAAGGGGGTAAAAAATTAATACGGCAGATCGTAAAGCTCGCTTCTGAAGAACCTTTTCGCCAGCATATTGTTTTTTTGGAAAACTACGATATGAATATTGCCAGATATTTGGTTCAGGGGTGTGATTTGTGGCTAAATACTCCCATAAGGGGTTTAGAAGCCTGTGGTACAAGTGGAATGAAAGCTATTGCCAATGGAGCTCTACATTTCAGTACTCTTGATGGATGGTGGGATGAAATTTATAAACCAGGCATTGGTTGGGCTATTGGAAAAAGGGAAGATTATGATGATCTCGATTATCGCAATGAACATGAAGCCAATGCTCTATATGAAGTCCTTGAAAAAGAGATTATCCCTACTTTTTATAGAAGAGATGATGCTTTACCGAGAGAATGGATTTCAATGATAAAGAGATCAATGGTTGGAATTTGCCCGATTTTTAATACTAATAGGATGCTTTCTGAATATACATCCGATTTCTATTATCCCTCAGCAGTGCGGGCAATCAAAATGGAAGAAAATGATTTTTCGATAGCGAGAGATTTGTCAGAATGGAAAAAGAGTATTAAAAAGCAATGGAATTCTATTCGCTTTTTGAACGTGGAATCAGGAACAACTGGTAGTATATCTATTAAAAGTTCAATAATTGTGAAAGCTGAAATATATCTTGGGAACATTTTGCCTGATGATGTGGATGTTCAGATATATTATGGGAAATTGGACAGTGATAGATTAATTAAAGATGGTGAATTAGTGTCAATGTCAGTTGAAGATAATCCAGATTCAAAGAAATATATTTATAAAAGTGAAATATCTTCATGGGAAAGTGGATTAAATGGTTTTACTATAAGAGTAATTCCCAAGCATGAAGCTTTAGATTGTCCACTTGAAGAAGGATTAATTCATTGGTTTGAGTGATAAAAGAGTATATATTTTGGTAAGCTTTCAAAGAAATTGGAAATTAGAAATTGGGAAAAGAAATGAAAAGAGTCCGTACGGATGTTTATGCAGAAGGATATGGACGAAATACTCCATCTGACAGGAGAAAGTTTTATATTTACCCTGTTAAATTCTTTTTTATCAGAATATTTAACTGGGTATATTCAAGGGGATCGCTTGAGGAAACAAAATCATGGTTACGGAAACTCATCAGGAGAGAAGTTTTATCCGGCAGCTGCCGGATTCATCCCGATATCAAAAAGTAATTATTCCAGGAGTCCCGTTGGGGAAAAACTTGGACCCAAATTGAATGCGTTTATAAATAGCACAAAAGGATGATAATACTAATTTCATCCCGATAGATCGGGACTAATTTCCTCCAGGTGGGTTCCTTTAGAAGAATTGTGATCGTTTGCGTATTTTGTAAGAGATTGTAAATGCAAATTAAAAAATATTTGGAATAATATAACAATGGAAATTTTAAATAGTGAAAAAGTGATTGAATGCCTTAAGAAGGCAAAAAAAATAGCTGTATTGACGGGTGCAGGTATCTCTGCTGAAAGCGGTATTCCAACATTTAGAGGTGAAAACGGATTATGGACTAAGCTTTCTCCTAACGAGCTGGCAAGTTTTGAGGCTTTCTATAATAACACTGCCATAGTTTCAGAATGGTATAAGCATCGGAGGGAGATTATTGAGGATTTGAAACCTAATCCCGGGCATTATGCTTTAGTAGAATTGAGCAAGATTCCTGAAGTTTTTGATTTGATTACTCAGAATATAGACGGGCTTCATCAAAGAGCAGGATGTAAGGACGTGATTGAACTTCATGGAAACATTTTGGAAAGTTATTGTATAAAATGTGGCAAAAGGTACACATCTGAAGAGTTTGATGAGGTTTATTTAAATGCTATGAATCATATTCCCAGATGCAATTGTGGTGGACTAATTCGTCCTGATGTAGTGTGGTTCGGAGAGTCGCTTCCCACTGAAAGTATAGAAAGGGCTTATCAAGCGTCGGTAAATGCAGATGTATTTTTATCAATTGGAACTTCTGCACAAGTCGTACCAGCATCAGATTTTCCGAGATACGCAAAGCGTAATGGAGTTTTATTAATTGAAGTCAATCCAAATAGGACAGTACTTACAGATACTGTAGATTTATGGATTCAAGGCAAAGCAGGAGAGATCCTGCCTAAATTCGTTGAGGAATACGAGAGTATATTGGAGACCTAATCTCTAACAAAATTCATTTACCTATATTTTTATGCCTAAGATTTTATTAAAGAAGTATTCAGTATATATTTTCACTATTTGCGGACTACTTTGGATAGCTACTATGAATAGTTGCGCTTATTATAACACTTTCTATAATGCTCAGCAATACTTTGAAGAGGCTGTAAAAGAACATAAAAAAGCAAAAGATGATAAAATGCCTGTTGCTTTACGAAGGAAATTTGATTCTGCCATAGAGAAAGCAAATAAAGTCATAATTGAATATCCTGATAGTAAATGGACTGATGATGCATTATATATTATTGCACTTTCTTATTACTATAAGGGTGATTATTTAGGTGCTAAGAAGAAATTTGAAGAATTTATTATACAATATCCCGGTAGCAAGTTGTTTCCTGAGATGGAGATTTGGTATGGACGTAATTTATGGAAGATGGGTGAGAAAGATTTGGCTTTACACCAATTGAGAAAGACAGCGACTTCAATTGATAATCCATTACTCATTTCCGAAGTTTACTATGCAATTGCAGAATTATTCCAGGAGCAAAATGATCTTGATTCTTCTCTTTTCTACTTTGCCGAGATAACCAATTTAGGTAAGGGTGAAGATATTTATTCTGAAGCTCAGTTTAAAGTTGCAGAAATTTATTTGGAGAAAAATCAGATTCCGGAGGCAATTGAAAATTTAAAGAGAGTTTCGCGTTATTCACCATCTCCGGAGTTAAGAGATCAGATGCAAGTTCTTCTGGCAAAGATTTACAGGGAATCAGGGAGATATGATAAAGCTCGAGTGATGATAATGTCCAAATTAAATAATCCTAAAAACGAAAATATTTGGCCAGCACTGGAATTAGAGCTTGCCCTCATATATTTAGCTGAGGAGGATTATGAATCGGCAAAGTCCCGTTTTTCTCACATAAGTGAAACGTATAAAAGAACGCCTGAATCAGCTGAAGCGTATCAATATCGCGCAACACTGAATATGACTTATTTTCATGATTATGAAAAAGCTCAAAAGCAGTTTGATATGGTTGGTAAAGAGGACTCAAAATCCAAATTTGCTTTAGAAGCAAAGCAGAAATCCTTAGAGATTAAAAGATTTTTTAAAGTTAAAAAAGAACTGGATGCTTTAGTGAATCAAATCTCAGAGATAAATAATACAACAACGGAATCAGAAGATGAGACTTCGGATGAAATTGATGAGGATATAAGACCGGAAGCTTTAAAAAAGGCTATTGAAAAACAAGAAATGGAGAAAAGAAAGCAAATTGATACAATAGCAGTTTTTGCTGATTATTATGAAAAAATCTATGAAATGGCAGAACTTTACTATTTCAATTTTCAACAGATTGACAGTGCGGTTGTTAATTTTGAAAAAATTTCCCATTCCGAGCTTTACAACCCGTACATAGATAAAGCTTTCTATGCTCTATATTATATTTATGATAACGAGGAGGATTCAGTAACGGCTTATTTTTATAAAGATGCTTTAAAAGAACAATATCCTGATTCTCCTTATCTTTCTTATATAGAAGAAAATGAGATAATCATGCCGAAAATGGAAAGAGATGCAGAGGAACTTTATCTCAAAGCCGAAAATGTTTTTGATTCAAATCCTGATTCTGCAATAACGCTTCTTACATCAATTCATGACAGCTATCCATTGTCGTTATATGGTGAAAAAAGTGTGCTGAGTGTTGCGTGGTTGTATCAAAACCGGATTTTTGATATTGATAATTCTATTTTGTGGTACAAGTCATTTATGGATTTTTATCCTAACAGCCCATTTTTCCCCGATGCAGAAGGCGAATACAATGAACTCAACGAGATTTTAACTGATACGACAGTCAGTACAACTGATCAGGATTCAACCAAAGCTCTTCCTCAAATATCACCTTCCGAATCTGAAGATTTGAACATTACGCCTGATAATACATCCACTAGACCGGATACTTTATCCTCCAAAAAATTACCAATTAACTCAGATCCTTTATTGAAGGCTAAGGAAGACATAATACAGGAATGAGGAAATTTAAAGAAACTACAGTAGTTGAAAATGTTAAGGTTACCGAAGATATTTATCGATTAAAATTGAATATTCCTGATATCGTAAACTCAGTAGAGCCGGGTCAATTTTTAAATATTTATTTTCAGGACTCCCCTAATATTTTCCCAAGACCATTCAGTATCGCTGGAATTGATGGTGATAATATCTTGATTCTTTATAAAGTTGTTGGTAAACAGACTGAGAAGATGAGTTCATGGCAGAAGGGTTATGAAACTAAAGTTTTAGGTCCTCTTGGGAATTCATTTGATTTGTCTTCAGACAGTGATATTTCACATGTTTTAATTGCTGGTGGAGTAGGCGTTGCGCCTTTAATATTTGTTCGTGATAAGCTCTCTTTGATGGAAATAACTCCTTATTTCTTTATCGGAGCGAAAAATAAAAGTGAACTTCCTATTATTAAGGATCCAAAATCGAAATTATATCTTTCAAGTGATGATGGATCAGCCGGATTTGCAGGAAATGTAGTTGATCATTTTAAATCAATGATTAATTCCATAAAAAAACCTGTATCGGTTTATGCATGTGGTCCGGATGAAATGAATAGAGAAGTGGCTAAATTGGGAGTTGAGCGGCGAATGAAAGTCCAAGTATCACTTGAAAGAGTGATGGCGTGTGGATTAGGAATTTGTCAGGGATGTGCAATAAAAACAAAAGATATCTCAGGTAATAATTATTATTCCCTTGTATGTAAAGATGGACCGGTTTTTAAAGGGGAAGAGGTAGTTTTTGGTGGTTGATTATTCTATTGCGTTGGGAAATAAATTATCTTTATCAAACCCGACACTCACGGCTTCAGGTACTTTCGGTTACGGGGACGAGATTTCCGATATTGTTGATATTGAGCTTTATGGAGGAATTGTAACAAAATCTTTGACTTTGGAACCTCGTAAAGGAAATCCTCCTCCACGGGTTATCGAGACGCCGTGTGGTATGATTAATTCTATCGGACTTGCTAATATTGGGGTTGATTCATTTTTGGAAGAAAAGTCCGAATTTTTAAGAAATTATACCGGCAAAGTAATTGTGAATATTGCTGGAAGAACAGACCTTGAATATTGCGAAATCCTGAAACGTTTAACTGAAAATAATTGGATTGATGGTTTTGAAATAAACGTATCCTGTCCGAATGTTAGTGAAGGTGGAATTGAATTTGGAACAGATCCAAAGATTTTAAGAAAATTGGTTCTCAAATTAAGAGGCCTTACTGATAAATTTCTTATGATAAAACTTTCGCCTAATGTGACGGATATTAGAATTCTTGCTGAGACCTCGCAAGAATGTGGAGCTGATGCAGTTTCGATGATAAATACAGTTTATGGTTCTGCAGTTGATATTAATACGAAGAAACCTCTTATAAATTCCGTGATAGGAGGACTTTCAGGTCCGGCTATAAAACCGATTGCAATTGCAAATATAATTAAGGCATATCAGGTAATTGATATGCCTATAATTGGTATAGGAGGTATAAGTAGTGGAAAAGACGTCATAGAGTTTATGCTTGCAGGAGCGTCGGCTGTTCAGCTTGGGACTGTCCATTTTTATAATCCTTTAGTTATAAATGGAATATTGCAATTTTTAAAAGAATATTGTTTTCAAAATAATATTTTGTCAATTAGGGATATTATTGGGAAAGCAAAAGTATGAAATTAAAGGCAATTACCATTGTTATCGTAAGTTGCATACTTATTGGTTGTATATCAGCACCCCGGTATCATTATTCTACAAATAAAAATGTTTCAAGCAAAAGTGGTTCAAATGTTGCCCTTTTGACCAAAGGAGTAAAACATACAGCTATTTTCACTGCTTCTTATTATGGTGATAATGATGGTTTTAATGGGCAAAATACTGCCAATGGAGAGATTTTTAATAAAGATGATTTTACAGCAGCCCATAAATCATTACCATTTGGGACGATATTAAAAATAACTTATCCTGTAACCGGCAAGTCAGTTGAAGTGAAAATAAATGATAGAGGACCTTTTGTTAAAGGAAGAGATATTGATTTATCTTATGGCGCTGCTGCAAAGATCGGGCTGGTAAAAGATGGTGTGGGAAAAGTAAAAGTAACTTTAATAAAGTGGGGAGATGGAGAGACAAAAAAGAGGTCTGAGGCAGGGAAAAGGTAATGAGTAATTTTGCAAGCAGAATGATGATAAATGCAGTTGGAATTCCAGCAATTCTGTTTTTGACCCATTTAGGAGGATTACCTTTTGTAATTTTTATCGTAATTGTTTCAATAATCGGACAAAATGAGTTTTATTCACTTGCAAGGAAAAAGGGAAGCAATCCTGTCTTTTTAACAGCCATAATTAGTGGCGTTATCTGGATAATAGCCTCTTTTTATTTATCTGAATATTTGTTCTACTTACTAATTCTAATAGCAATTATGTTTATAATTATTGGTTTATTTAGGCATGTGTCTGGATCTATAACTGATATATCTTCGACAATTTTAGGATTTATTTATATACCTATTTTTCTATCTACTATAGTTCTATTAAGAAAATTAGATAATATAGACGATGGAAAACTTGTAACACTTTTGTTTGTTTCAATTTGGATTTGTGATTCTTTAGCTTTCGTTTTTGGAAAATGGCTCGGGAAAAGAAAAATTGCTCCTAAAATTAGTCCTAACAAATCAATTGCCGGTTGTATTGCTGGACTTTTTGGTTCTTTGGCGACAGTAATAATTTTTTACTATTTAGGGTGGACACCGGAGTTGCTTTCATTTACTCAGTTAATAGTTTTGGGCATAATCACCGGGATATTTGGACAAGTTGGTGATTTTACTGAGTCTCTTTTTAAAAGAGATGCAGAAGTAAAAGATTCGAGTTCCATTCTTCTTGGACATGGTGGTGTTTTGGATCGTTTTGATGCATTTTTTATTGCTTCGCCATTAGTTTACCTTTATATACTCTTAATTTTATAATCTGAGGAGATTCGGTATAAGACCAGAGATAAGTTATAACAGAGTAAGTAAAGTATCTTGAATAGTATCTTCCAGTAATTTAGGGAGAGTGTTTTTGTTATTATCTCGTCTCAAGGAGGTCCCTTTGGGAAAGAGATCCCTGCGGGATAAAGTTTGGGTGGAGTAAAATATGAGTGAAATAAATAGTAGTGGAATAACTGAATTATTACAGAGTTTAAGTGATGATATTGATGATACCGGAACTCCTGTTGCGATAATTCTGGCTGCTGGACATGGGAAAAGGATTAAATCCTTGCGATCTAAAATGCTTCATGAAATATGGGGAGAAGCAACTGTAGTACGTGTTGCGAATGCTGTATCTAAAGGCTTACAGTCTAAAAATCAGATAATTGTTGTAGGGGAAAAAGCTAAACAGGTTGCTGAGACAGTAGGGAAAGCTCAAAATCGTATATTTGTTTTACAGAAAGAGCAAAAAGGGACTGGAGATGCTGCAAGGGAAGCTCTCGCTATATTAAGTAAATATAAAAATATCGGTGATATTTACATTCTTCCTGGAGATATGGGATTAATAACTCCTGAAATTTTAAGTAAATTTAAATCGAGATTTGAGGGATCGAGCTGCGGAATGAAAATATTAACGGGTGTGTACAAGGGGAACCCTTATGAAAATGTCTATGGGAGGATTATACGTGTACCTGAATTTGACATCTCTGGAACGACTTCCGGAGAAGATAAGGGTAAAGTAATTGAGATTAAAGAGCATAAAGATATTCTTGCAATGCAGGATGGGAATTATTATGATCTAATGTATAGAAATAAAAGATATAGATTTTCTAAAGGAGAGCTCTTAAATATTAATGAATATAATGCTGGGGTTTATGCAGTAGATTACGATCACTTAAAGTCTCATATCTCGAAATTGAGTCCAGATAATATTCAAGGAGAGCTTTATCTGACAGATGTGATTTCATTATTTAACCGAAATAATATCAGTGTTGGCGCATTTCCTGCTGATGATAATACTACCGTGATTGGATTTAATGTTAAGAGTGTTCTTCATAAAATGGAGAGTATTTATCGTAGAAAAGTATGGATTCGGTTAAGAGATATTATCTTTATTGAGGATGAGGATGATTTTTTTATTGCCGATGAGGTCGTTGACCAGATTTTGAAACTTGATTCGAAATTTCCATCTCTTGATATAAGTATCGGAAAAGGTGTTCATATAGAGAAGGGAGTGAAACTAAATCGAGGGGTAGTTATTAAATCAGGCAGCATTTTAGATGGAAATATAATTCTTGGAGAAGGAATTGTAATTCAGGAAAATGTTTCTATTAGTACTTATACGCATCAAAAAATGTTGATTGGCAAAAATTGTGTTATAATGCGTGGTGATATTATAAAAGGGAATATTTCTATCGGTGATGGGACACGTATTGAATCCAGCGTAACTATGACGGGAAGCGATGAATACCCCATTAAAATTGGTAATAATGTTGCGATAAAAGGGACGTCTTATATTTTTGGTTCTGAGATTGAAGATGAGATTTTAATTGAACATTCAGTACTTAAATGTAAAAAGGTGGAAAGAACCGTTAGAAAAGATGGTAACATCCAGCCGGTAAAATGGGTAATGCCACCACCTCAGGGATTAGACATAGTTACGGATTTGTAGGCTTTTCTCTGATATAACATCTATCGTCAGACAAATAAATAGCGGTGTTAATGATAGTGCAGAAAAGCCCATTTTCGTGAAGCCAGATGGGCTTATATTGTAATAGAACCCCGTTTAGTTTTTAAAAAACTCGTTTTGTCGCTACCTCAAAGAGGTTTCTTCGAGATACTCCGATTTATCGGAGTTTTTAATTTCATACACTTCCCAATTATTAGAATATTTTTCTTAATAAAATAAGTTTTCAATATAAATTAGTTGGTCATAATTAAAATTTTTCTCATAAATTTGGCTGGCATTTTGTTTGCCATTGTTTATTGCGATTTATTAGGAGAACTGAGTAAATGAGACTTCAGACATTCAAAAAAGGGATACATCCGGAAGAATTCAAATCACTAAGTAAAAACAAAAGTATAGAGAGACTTCCTCTTCCGAGGGAAGTTTATATTCCATTGAATCAACATACCGGCACACCCTGTAAACCTATTGTTGAGAGAAATATGGAGGTTAAAACAGGGCAGGTAATAGGTACGAGCAGCGGTTTTGTTTCAAGTACAATTCATGCTTCGATTTCAGGTAAAGTGAAAGCGATTGATACTTTTCCTCATCCCCTTGGAATTCAAGGTCAGATGATCCATATAATTAGTGATGGTAATGATGAGTGGATTGAACGAGAAACTTCAATAGTTGATTGGGAGAAACTCGGTAAAGATGATTTATTAGAAATAATTTTAGATGCTGGTATAGTTGGAATGGGTGGAGCCGCTTTTCCAACTCATGTAAAATTAAACCCGCCTAAGAACAAGAAGATAGACACTCTTATAATAAACGGGTGTGAGTGTGAACCGTATCTAACGGCAGACCATAGAATGATGTTGGAGCAATATAAAGAGGTGATCCTTGGCATTCAGATTCTAATGAAAGTTTTAGGAGTATCGAGAGCAATTATTGGCATAGAAAATAATAAACCCGATGCTATTGAAATAATGACCAAAAGTTCTGCCGCATTTGAAGGTATATCAGTTTTGCCTCTTAAAGTAAAATATCCACAGGGTGCTGAGAAAATGTTAATCAAGGCAGTACTGAACAGGGAAGTTCCTGCTGGCAGTTTACCAATGGATGTAGGTGTTGTTGTTAATAATATAGGCACTGCTATTGCTGTTGCTGAGGCTGTTACCAGGAGAAAGCCACTGATTGAAAGGGTAGTTTCTGTAACAGGTGATGGAATAAAAGAAGCAAAAAATATAATAGCTCGTATCGGAACACCATTTCAGGATCTTATAAATTTTTGTGGTGGGTTAGTTGATGATACTGTTAAAGTGATAATGGGCGGTCCCATGATGGGTTTAACTCAGCATTCTCTTCAAGTTCCGGTTGTTAAAGCTACAAGTGGAATTTTATGTTTAACTGAATCTTCAGTAGTAAAGAAAAAAGTGTACCCATGTATTTTATGTGGGAGCTGTGTAAGTGCTTGTCCGATGAATCTTTTACCAACACGCCTTGCGAAATTAGCTGAGAATGGAATGTATGTGATGGCTGAAGATTTAGGTATTTTGAGTTGTTATGAATGTGGCTCATGTGCTTTTGTCTGCCCATCAAATATTCCTTTAGTTCAGTGGATTCGTATTGGTAAAATGAGGGTAAATGAATTAAAAATAAAGCAAAAAGATGAAGGAAAATAAAAGTAACTAAAGTTTTCTCGAAGAGATGTCTTTCCAAAGGAATCTTCGATTGACAAAAGTGAAACGTAAAACGTGAAAAGTGAAAAGTCCCGGAGGGATGCCTCCGGCATAGACAATGGTAAATGGTCAATGGTTAATGGTCAATATTCAATCGAAAATCCCGATTGGATGTCTCCGGTATAGACAATTAAAAATTATCTCGAAGAGATGTCTTTGACAGAAGTGACTAAAGTTAAAAGATTGTAATTATCTTAAAGAACCCTTTTATCCAAAGGGGAATATTTTTCTATCAGAGATATATTTATGAAAATAATAAATAATTAAGTAATCGTTATTGTAATAGTTTTCACTAATTAAAAAAGTCTTGATGTATCGGAGTTGAGAAAGAAAGAGTAAAGTAGAATGGAAGAAAAAAGTAAAAACCAAAAATTAGATAGTGAAATGAAAAGTTACGGAGAAAAAGTTCCAGAGAAGATAAAGCCTCCAAAAGTTCCTGAGAAAATATCTTTTATAGTATCTTCCTCGCCTCACATGGCTTCAGTTGAGAATGTTCCTAAAATAATGTGGTCGGTTATTGTTGCATTGATGCCGACTGTTGTATTTGCAGTCTATTATTTTGGGTTTCATGTACTTTTAACTATAAGTGTTTCTATTCTTGCAGCTGTATTGACTGAAGCAGTTGTAAATAAGATGCGCAAAAGAGATCTGACAATTGGTGATGGAAGTGCTGTTGTTACAGGTTTACTTCTGGCTTTAGTATTACCGCCGAGTTTTCCATTAAGTTCAGTTGCTTTAGGTTCCATTTTCGCAATTTGTATTGGTAAGCAGATTTTCGGCGGGCTGGGATATAATATTTTTAATCCTGCGCTCATAGGAAGAGCATTTTTACAGGCGAGTTTCCCAATTAAAATGACAACCTGGACTACTCCGAGAACTATAGATGCGATTACAACTGCAACACCACTCGGTTCATTTAAATTTGAGAAGACACTGACACCATATTTTGATTTGTTAATAGGAAATGTTGGAGGTTGCATTGGGGAAACGTGTGCTATTGCTATTTTAACAGGTGGTATTTTCCTGCTTGTAAAAAAGCATGCTGATTGGCGTATTCCTGTAAGTTATTTAGGTACTGTATTTATTTTTGGTGGAATTTTTTGGTTAGTTAATCGCTCTCAATATCCTGATCCGATATTTCATTTACTATCTGGTGGTTTGATGCTTGGTGCATTCTTTATGGCAACAGATATGGTAACTTCTCCTGTAACTCCTAAAGGTGCCTGGATTTTTGGTATGGGTGCAGGAGTAATTTTAGTAATTATTCGATTATATGGTGGTTTGCCAGAGGGAGTTATGTATTCAATCCTGCTGATGAACGGTTTTACTCCATTAATTAATAGATATACCCGTCCTAAATATTTTGGGGAGTTGAAGAAATGAATAAATCAGCTAAAATGGTAATTGTTTTAACTGCCACTGCAATACTCTCTGGTGGTGTATTAGCATATTTTGATCTTTTTACGTCTCCTATTATAGCTGCATATCAAAGTAATGAGTTAAAAAATGCAATAGGTGTAGTACTTCCTGGAATTATATCTTATGATGAAAAGGTTATAAATGATACTCAATTTTACCTTGGTAAGAATAAAGATGGTGGTTTAATAGGTGTGGCATTTCTTGCTGAAGGAAACGGTTTTCAGAGTAAAATAAAAATTCTCGTAGGCATGAATCCTGAATTTACAAAAATTCAAAGGTTAAAGATTCTTCAGCAAGCGGAGACACCTGGACTTGGCACAAAGATAGAAAATGATCTAACAAATAAAAGTGACAAATTTTGGTTTTTAAATCAATTCAAGGATTTAAAAGTCGGCACTGGAATTACCTACGTTAAGAATAAAAAGCCTTCACAGGAAGGCGAGATACAGGCAATTACCGGTGCTACGATTTCGTCTAAATCCGTTGTTAATATTTTGAATGATACAATAGATAAAAGTCGTAAAGCCTTTTTTGCTGAATTTTCTGGTAATTGTGTAAATAAGGATCAAAAAGGTGAAATAAAAAATGAAATATATAAAGTTATTCCAGGAAGTGTGTCTTGTGATAAAGAGATTATTAATGATACCAAGTTTTACTTAGGAAAGAATAAGAAAGGTGATTTAGTAGGTGTGGCATTTATTGCAGAGGGATATGGCTTTGAGAGCAAAATAAAGATGCTTGTGGGAATAGACCCGGAATTTAAAAAGATACTGAGACTAAAAATACTTCAGCAAGCAGAGACACCGGAAATTGGGACTAAAATAGAAGATGACTCAACAAATATAAGTGATAGATTCTGGTTTATGAATCAATTTAAAAATTTAGAAGTTGATTCGGGAATCACTTATATTTTAAACAAGAAACCTTCAAAAGCGGGTGAAATTCAGGCAATAACCGGTGCTACAATTTCATCTGAATTAATTGTTGATATTTTAAATTCTACTATTAAAACGAATCGCGAGATTTTTCTTTCAAAGGTAAAATCTATCAGAAATCGTGAGGTAAAATAAAATGGCAAAAGAAAAAGTGTCTCTATTTGCGGAGTTTGTAAAAGGATTATGGAAAGAAAATCCTGTTTTAGTGATGCTTCTTGGTTTATGTCCAACTCTTGCTGTTACAAACAGTGCTATTAATGGACTTTCAATGGGCTTGGCAGTTATTTTTACACTGGTGTGTTCGAGTACGCTGATTTCTCTTGTTCGGAAAATAATTCCCAAGGAAGTGCGCATACCGACATTTATTATTGTAATAGCTACATTTGTAACGGTAACTGATCTAACTTTAGCAGCCTTCTTTCCTGATATTAGTAAATCATTAGGTCCGTTTGTTCCTCTTATTGTTGTGAACTGTATTGTATTGGGTCGCCAGGAAGCATTTGCTTCAAAGAATCCAGTTCATAGAGCGATTATTGATGCTCTTGGTATGAGTATAGGTTTTACTTTGACTCTCATTGTGTTAGGATCAATAAGGGAATTGTTGGGTTCCGGGACAATATTTTCTTTCCAGATAATGCCAGCGAGTTTTCAACCATGGATGGTAATGGGTCTTCCTCCCGGTGCGTTTTTAACTCTGGGTTTAATGATAGGTATAGCTAATTGGGTCAAAGCGAAAAAACAATAGATATTTAAATTCTGAAGGAGTTATATGAAACTTATTCTAATATTTATTTCAGCGGCAATTGTAAATAACTATGTTCTAATTCAGTTTCTTGGTATCTGTCCATTCGTTGGCGTTTCAAAGAAAATAGGTCCGTCGTTGAGTATGGGAATGGCGACAACTTTCGTTATGACTTTGGCAGCATCCGTTTCCTGGTTAATCAATCACTTTATATTAGTCGGACTGCATCTGGAATTTTTAAGGATTGTTTCCTTTATACTTGTGATTGCTTCGTTAGTTCAGCTTGTTGAAATGTTTGTAAGAAAAGTAAGTAAGCCGCTTTATGATGCGTTGGGAATATATCTTCCGCTAATTACAACTAATTGTGCAATTCTTGGAGTTGCTCTTTTTCTTGTGATAAAGGAGTATAATTTTATAGAGAGTGTTGTATTTGGATTTAGTGCCGGAGCCGGATTCACAATGGCGATAGTTATTATGGCTGGAATTCGTGAGCAATTGGATCTAGCTGATGTACCGGAATATTTTAAAGGGGCACCAATAACTATGATAGTTGCAGGTTGTCTTGCTCTTGCATTTATGGGATTTGCTGGGTTAATCTAACATTTTATTAGGAGTTACAATATGGATTATACATCTCTCATATATGCCGTTCTAAGTATGGGAGGACTTAGTTTACTTCTATCTGTGGGGCTTGTAATTGCTAACCAAAAACTGCATGTTGAAGAAGACCCTCGAATTGCTTTGACAATTGACCTTTTACCCGGTGCTAACTGCGGTGCCTGCGGATACGCCGGATGTGCTAATTTTGCTGAAAACCTTGTAGCAGGAAAAACCCAGATTTCATCATGTGCCGTTTGTGATAATAAAGCAGTAGAAAAAATTGCAACACTTCTTGGTCTAGATGTTGAGTCAAGTGAAAGAAAAGTTGCAGTTGTAAAATGTCAGGGAGGCGATTCCAGTGTAAAGAAAAAAGCCGAATATGAGGGGATACAATCCTGTATTGCTGCAACATTTGCGAGTGGTGGTGAGCGTGCATGTAGCTACGGTTGCATTGGCTATGGAGATTGCGTTGAAGTTTGTCCTTTTGATGCTATAAAGATGAACTCTGAAAGATTACCGGTTGTTGATCGTGAGAAATGTACTGGCTGTGGAAATTGTGTCGAAGCCTGTCCAAGGGATGTAATTGAGCTGCATCCAATTAGTCATCATGTTTTTGTTTTATGTAAGAACAGGGATAATCCTAAAACTTCACGAGGCGTTTGCAAATATGCATGTATAGGTTGTAAAATTTGTGAGCGTGCAGTTGAAGGTGAAGGTTTTAGTATTGTGAATAATTTAGCAGAAGTAGATTATAACAAATATACAAAAGAGCTGGTTCTACCTACTGAGAAATGTCCTACAAAAGCAATTGTGATTGTTGGGCATAAAGACGAGACTTAGAATTTAAATGCATGACCCAGACCTGGATTTAGGTGAAGTAGTAGAAGTAAAAGGCGAATTTGCTTCTGTAGAGCTTCAAACGAAGGATGCTTGCCACTCTTGCGGTGCCAGATTTGTATGTCGTCCAAATGATTCAGGCAAAAGAATTTTATATGTCCGCAATATACTTAATGCGAAAGTGGGAGATAAAGTATTATTTGAACAATTGGGTCCTAATCAACTGAAGCTAGCCACTATGCAGTATGGATTGCCGCTATTGGGTTTTCTAATTTCTATATTAGTAGCGAGTCAATTTATATCGTCTTCTATATTTGGAATTCCGGAAGATATTATACTTTTTATTATTGGAGTTGTGGCAATTATTATTTTTGGATATATAACAAATATTTGGAGTAGGAGAAAGGCTTTAAAAAACTTTCATATATTTGACATGAAAGAGATTAAAAGTTGAAAAGTGATTAAAGTGAAACGTGAAGATTTTCTAATGACCAATAGACAATTGTTGATTGTTGATTGTTGATTGTTAATATTCAATAGACAATAGACTCTGTACGGTCGCTTCGCTCCCTACCCCAGAGGGATCTCTTTGAGACAGGGCAAGCAATAGACAATAGGCAATAAAATTTTGAAATTAAATAAAGGGTGAAAAAAACAAGCTATATAAAAAATATTTTGTGTCTTTGTGCCCGCCTGACCAGTATATTCGGGCTGGTCTTCGGTGCTATTCTCCTGAATTCTTGTGCAAAAGAGCCGGTTTACCACATAGTACAATCTACTCGTTTTGCTATGGGAACTATTATTGAAATAACAGTTCTTGATACTTCGGAGTTAAAAGCAAATGAAGCGATAGGTGAAGCTTTTAATGAAATATTGCGTATTGCTTCTCTATTTTATGAAGGAAATCCACGAAGTCCTCTTTATACTTTTAATAATAGAAAAAATAATGAAACCTCAATGCCTGTTGAAATTTTAGAACTTATACAAAGGAGTCTGAATATTTCTGAAAAAACAAATGGCGCTTTTGACATAACGGTAGGGGTTTTGCTTTCTCTATATAGGTTTAGCGGAGATTCTCTTGTTCCTCCTGATTCATCTTCTGTTAAAGACTTACTTCCGTATGTTGGTTATAAGAATTTAACAACTAACTTTGAAAAATCAACACTAACTACAATATATTCTAAAGCAAGAATAACTACAGGTGGGATAGCTAAAGGTTATGCTGTAGATAGAGCAATAGATATTTTATTAGCAAGGGGAGTAGCGGGTGCTCTTGTTAATGCTGGTGGTGATCTTCGTGTTATTCCAAGAAAAGATGGAAAACTCTGGCGAGTAGGAATACAAAATCCTCGTAAGGAAAACGATATTATTGATGTTATCGAAATTTCAAATGGAGCAGTTACAACTTCAGGAGATTATCAAAAATATTACTTTTATAAAAACAGACGTATCCATCATCTACTGAATCCTAAAACAGGCTTTCCTGCAGATTCTTGTCAATCAGTTACGGTAATAGCGCCAATAACAGAACTAGCCGATGCATTGGCAACCGGGTTATTTGTTGCTGGAGTTACTGCAGGACTTGATATTATAAAAAAATATCCAAATTGTGAGGCTCTCTGGGTGAGGGCAGATGGGAAAACTTTTATGTCGAGAGGATTTCCTATATATCTTTGTCAGGAAAGGCGATAAAATACAATATGATTTTATCTGTAAGCATTTTTTAAAGGTTCAGATGAATTGCCATCGCTTTTTCAATTTTTTTAATATATTGAGATTCAATTATTCCCAATTCTGATATTATTCTTGATTTATCAAGTGTGCGAATCTGATCTGCCTTTACTTTAGAATCTTTGGGGAGATTGCCTTCTCTCTTTGGCAAAAATACCTCAAACGGGTATATTTTATTCAGGCTTTTAGATGTGATGGGAAGTATAGTCACAGTTCCTGCATACTTATTGTTAATATCATTGGATATAACAACCACAGGACGGGTTTTGGATATTTCTTTTCCAATCACTGGATCAAGACATGCTATATAAATTCCACCTCTTTTAATATTCATCCCATCCCTCGAAATCTGACGATTCAAATTCTTGTGTGATCGAAACACCTTCAGCTTTAGTCTTTTTATACCCCTCTGATAGAAGTTGTGTCAATCTTTGCTTTTCTATTTTTTTACATTTTTCTTCAATTGATTTAGCTATAAAGGAACTTTTTGCCCTCTCTCCGGCGTATCGTTCCAATTGTTCTGCTAGATTCTTTGGAAGAGTGATGTTTAATCTAACTGTATCCATAAAACCTCCTCATGCTCATATATATACTTACTGATTATACACAATATTATGCACTATTACAAGCACAAAAACTTAAGGATTGAAAAAAAGAGAATATCGAAAGAAATATAAAAGCATAGTTTTTCCTTTTTTCTGATATAGTAGCGTTTTATTCAAACTTTGTTTCTTACTTTCTCAAGCGATTTTCGAACAATTTTTGTGTAGTTACCACGAAATATTTTTATAAAAACCAACTAACAAAAGATGTTCTGCTATGAGCTCACTCATAGCAGATAGTGGAAAAAATGAACATTTTAATCCTGTATGTGTGATATGTTATTTGTGTATTATTATTTTTATCAATTACGTGTCACTCCTACAGGAGTTTGGGGTTGAAACCTCTCAATAATCTATGCCTAAGGCATCCCTATGGGACAAATATATCGCCCCTCACGGGGCTACTACTTACTAATGCGGTTAGGCATACATTTCTGTTTGTCTAAAATATATAAACAATTAAATTTTACCTAGTGATTCTTAAGGGTGTAAATAATCATGAAACGAAGAGAATTTTTTGAAACTATCGGACTGGCAACTGTAGCTGCAGGATTCGCCGGTAGCATCCCGGGAATTTCATGTGGCAGTAAGAGATTAAGCACGGAGAAGGGTATGAATGTAAAATTTGAAGTTAAGAGATTAAATTTGACACAAGCATGGACAATTTCCCGCAATTCGAGTAACTATAAAGATAATATTTTTGTTTATCTTGAGAAGGATAGAATAGTTGGAATAGGAGAAGCGGCTTCAAATATACGATATAATGAAACTCCTGAATTAACTATTGAAGTAATTAAAAAGTCTATTCCTCTTTTTGAGAATTGCAATCCCTTGAAATATGTTCAACTAAGTTATGATATTAAGAGTTTGACAACGGAATAAACATATGCAAAAGATGCTCTATATATTGCTATCATGGATTGGATTGGAAATTCACTAAATATACCGCTTTATAGGTTGTGGGGACTTGACCACACAAAGTTACCTTTGACTTCTTTCTCTATTGGAATTGATACTCCTGAGGTTGGAAAGCAAAAAACAAGAGAAGCTGCACCATACAAAATCCTGAAAGTCAAAGTCGGCAAGAAGAATAATAAAGAGCTGATAGGAGCAGTTCGTTCGGCTGCGCGGAATAACTTATACCTGTTGATGCTAATGAAGGTTGGAAAGATAAAGAGACAGCAATTAAAGAAATTTAATGGTTACTGAAAAATAGTGTGGAATTTATCGAACAGCCAATGCCATCGGAAATGCTTGAGGAAACTCGCTGGCTTAGAGATAGGGTGGAGGTTCCTATTATTGCTGATGAAGCGGTTAAAATAGCCTCAGATATACCTAAACTTGCAGAAGCCTATGGACGGGGGTATTAACATCAAGATAATGAAAGCAGGAGGACTGCAGGAAGCACTTAGAATGATATGGCTGGCTAAATCTCTAAATATGAAGATCATGATAGGGTGTATGATTGAAAGTTCTGTCGGGATTTCCGCAGCTGCTCAACTTTCGTCTTTGATTGATTATGCCGACCTTGACGGTAATCTGCTTATTTCCAATGATCCATATAATGGTGTAAAAGTTATAGACGGGAAATTGGTTCTAAGTGATAGACCTGGTATTGGCGTAAAAGAGATTTGAAAAAATAATTAGAGTACTGCGATATTAAAAAAGGGCTGGTTCTCCCAGCCCTTTTTTAATCCATTTTTTAATCGAACTAAAGAGTAACACTTGTATTCAGAATGATTGTTCTTGCTGCACCCGGTAAGAAACCGTAAGAATCACCTATTTGCCAATATTCGGTATCAAAAAGGTTTACAATATGTAATGATACATTAATCGGGAATCCTGCAGCTGCAAGGCGATATCCAAGTACCATATCAACAACAGTCGCAGGTGGAATTGTTTCACTTTCTTTAACAGAGTTACCATCTTTATCAACTTCAACAATTACCTTTGAATTATTTTCAAGAACGTAGATATCGCGATAATGACGAAGGGCTGTGTTTATGAAGAATCCACCAATTGAGTAATTGATCGTACCACCGAAAATTGCCTGAGGCATACCAACCTCAACTTTACGATCGAATTTATCAACAAATTTTTTATGTAGTGCTTGTTCGCCTGTATCCCATTTACCATTTCCATCATATCCCTTATAAGCGGGTGCGCCGGAAAGAGTATCAGCAAAATCAACACCTGCAACTACATCATCAGCAGAATACAAGTACTGGGCACCTTGTGAATCTTCAGGTTCGCCCCAAAGGTTTGATGAAAGACTCATATTAAGACCTACTTTAAAGTTGAAAGGTAGATCAGCATTCACCGCAAGTTCGTGTCCTGAGTAAGTTGATTCACCGATTGGAATATACTGACGCCCTTTGTAATCATATCCCGGAGTATTTGCTTTTTCAGGATCAGTTATTTGAAGTGCTTTTCCTTGAAATGCGATGTGATAAAAATTGTACTTAGCATTAAGAGGAATATCTGCAATTTCACCTTTGTACCCGGCACCTAGCTCAATATCACTTGTTTGCTCAAGTTTCAAAGCTTCATTAGGAGAACCATAAGCAAAAAAGTATTTGATTCTGGGCTCATTATAAGCCTGACTCCAGTTTGCAAACACATTGATGTCTTTAGTAAGGTTATAGTTAGCACCAAGCTTTGGAGAAACAAAACTGAATGTTCTTTCATGATCCCAGAGAATATATTCAATAGGATCACCATTATTATCTAATGCTGTACCAGTCCAAGTATCTCCGCCATGAGGTTCTGGATCATCTGGGTAATTGCTGCCGCTTGGAAGACCCTCGACAACATGATATTTCATAATAGAATATTGTGCATCAGTCATGATATTTAAATTACCAAAACGCCAGAGTGCATGAGCAAAAGTTGTAAACTGAGGCTTTGTCGTTGTATATTCATAATACAATTCACTTTCACCGAACTTCTGTTTTACATTTCCCATGTAATAGGAAATCAAACCATCACTATCAGCAAAAACATTTAAAATTTCACCGGCGTGATAACCTCTCCACCAACGACCTTCAACACCGATTGTAAGATCATGCTCTCCTAATTTTGTATCAAAAGATGATAAGATACCCGACTGGATATTTACAGCATAATTTCTGTATTGATATTGACCTGCTGTATCAATTCCGGCGTATGCCATGTTACCGTCATCTTCACGTGCGACCATGTAATAACCGTTTAGATTTTCTCCATATCCAAACCCTCTAGAGAAAAAAGCGGTATTAGTAAGTTTGGAATTTTTACTTAATTTCAAACTGTGATGAACTTCGAATTGTGGCTTGTTATAAACATTGTTATCAAGTGATGCACGTCCATTGCCAATAACTAAGCCTGCTTTTTGATCTTCAAATTTTGTACCGACTTTTATTCTGTTAAATAAAACATCAAAAAGTTTTGTACCACGATCTTCGTAATCAGTGTCCTTTAATTCATCTTCATCAACATGAGGATGGCCATTCCAATCTCTACCATACTTCATAAAGTCTTTTGCAGGAAAACCATAATATGAATAAGCATGGTATTGCGGAGCTCCATGAAGAATAATCTTCAAAGTATTTCGTTCATTGGGAAATAACATAGCAGATAAGTAGTACTGAATTCCACGATAGAAGGTATCCTGTCTCCAACCATTTCCCTGTAAATAATTAAATCGTCCAACAAAAGCCATCTTTCCACCAATCAACCCAGTATTATAGTCAACACCTAATTTCATTATACCGTATTGTCCACCGGAAAATGAAAAACCGAGACTTTTATCAGCAGGGGCATCTTTTGTGACAACATTAATTGAGCCACCAAGAGCACCCGAACCATAAAGAGATGAGCCAACTCCTCTTTGTATTTGAATTGACTGTGCTGCAGCTGGCAATGAACCCCAGTTAGACCAGTAAACTTTCTTAGATTCTGGATCATTAACAGGTACATTGTTTATCATTACTGAAATACGCTGTTCATCAAAACCGCGAATTACTACTTTGGAATCTCCCATTCCACTTCCACCGTCGGTCATGACATAAATACCAGGTGTATTAGCAAAGAGGTGTGGTACATCCTGAACTGTGAAATTCTGACGTATGTGATCTTCACTAACATCGGTAAAAGCAACTGGTGTTTCACGATCTTTGGCGATGTTGCCCTGAACTACAACTTCAGAAAGTTTAAGAACTGTGCTTCTCATTGCGACGGATACTGAAGCCTTCTGATCCTCCACTACTTCAACATTCTTTACAACTTTCTCAAAGCCGATTACTGTAACCATAATTCTGGCTCTTCCTACCGGAACATTAGCAATTAAAAAATTCCCATCCGAATCAGTTGCAGCACCAAGGGTTGTTCCCTCGACTATCACATTGGCTCCGGGAATCCCTTCTCCGGTTGATTCGTCAACAACTCTTCCCTGGATATTCCCGGTTTGTGCGAAAACAAACACAGGCACCACGAAAAGAATCAAGATTAATAAGAAAATGTTTTTTCTCATTTCTCCTCCATTTTTTATTAGTTATTTGCCTTAAGTGTCATTATTTAGACTTCGGCTGTTATCCCCATAATATCTAATATATAGTGTAAAAAAACATTTACATACAAAATATAGTAAGTGTATTTTTAAAATACAAGATAACAAAACGGTTAATGTTGATTAAATTTTTTGCTAAGGGATTTGGTTTCAAACTATGCTCTTACCTGCTCAAATATATTGAAAATAGTAAAATAACCAAACACCGCAAATTTTAATTAATGTAAATCATTAGAGCAAGCTATTAATTTGGTTTTGTAGTATTTTTAGTATGATTTATTGCTTGTTGCTATAATTTTTACTTTTTGGTTACTTGGAAATTTCGTAAAATTTTAGAATAAAAAATAAACTTACTTGTTCTCATTCTATAATTTTAATAGATTAAATCGGTTGATATGAAGGATGTATAAAATATATAAAATTATCCCTTTCTCAGGATATTCCGGAAACAATATTGGAATGGGTTGGTTTGGTCCTATCGGATTTTATTTTAAAGAAGTTGGTCCTGATGTAAGTCGAACATTTTTGAATTACAGGAAAGAAATTAATGCCAGCAGATAAAATACAATGCGAAACATAAAGTTTGTTTTTTTAAGAAAGGATAAAATTTATGCAAAGTGAGTTACAACAATTAGATGTTTTATCATCAAACCTGTTTCATTTAAGGTCACAAAAAAGCCTCGATGAAAAGTGTCAAATACTTCTTGATACTCTGAGGAAATCCGGCTGGGATTTAGTGAGCCTGTCTTTTATAAATAGTAAATATGAAACTACAAAAACATTATATTCAGGTTATTCGGATGAAGAAATTGCTATAGCTAATTCAAAGAATATTTCTCCTGTTAAACGAAAAGAACTTCTAAGCTCAACTGTAAGTAGATATAGAATAGGTTCTTTTTATTACTTACCATGGTGAGATGCACGAGTTCGTGAAATTGTTAGTGGGGGAATGAAAAGTGACATTCCTGTAAATTTAAAAGATGAATGGAATGATTACGATATGCTATATATTCCAATTTATTATGAGGCTTTGCCTGTTGCTGTTTTATTGTTAGATAAACCTCGCAATAGAACTAAACCTAATAGAGTTTCGCTACGTGCACAATCAATTGTTCATTCTTGTTTTATTGAGGTATTTCATCAATACATATATCAAGAAAATTTTCCTCATTCTCAAATACTTCAAGATACGGTTTTTGGTAAGGGAACAATAGGTGTAATTAAATTAGACGTATTAGGGAAAATATCCAGCATTAACATTGCCGCCGAACATATTTTAAGTCTTGACCACGAAGGTCTTGTTGATACTGATTTTTTTAAACATTTTAGCAAGGATTTTATTGATCAATTTACTCCGTACTTCGATAAAGCGGTTCAAACACTCGAAATAACCAGTTTTGAAATAAAGTATATCGGGAAAAATGAAGTATCTGAGAAGTTAAATGTAAAATTATTTCCCATTCATGTTTTATATGAATATAGAGGAATGGTTTGCCTTGTCGATTATCCTGAACCGACAGATATATTTAAAGAATATACTAATATTTTAACGAAATTAGATCCGCTTACATCTGCTATACAGTGTGATATAAAGTCTATACAAAATAAATTGGTAGAGTGGCTTCATGATAGTTTCGGTTTTACTTATCCGAGGATTTATAAACTATCTGAAGATGAAACCAGAATGGAATGCATATATTTCTTTGACCCAAGAATTAAGGATATACATTTTTTCGACCATTCCTTCAATCGTAACAGTTTAGCAGCTTCTGCTCTTATTGAAAATAAAATATTGCATACAAGCATTTATAATAGAAAATATCGGGACATTAGACAAATTTGGAAATTATTAAAAACAAAAGGTGCTATTGCCGTCCCATTAAATGTTATTAATGATCATAAAACTGTTTTTGTATGCGATTTCGACTCTAATTCTCTTGTAATGGATATGTCAAAGACAATTATCTTAAGATATTTTGGAAATGTGTTAATATTAACACTTAAAATGTAAAATTCAGAAGTTGTATCTCACTATCATCGAAATTTACATTTTTACTTTGTTTGGCACTTGAAGAGCTTTTGATGTGACTGAGGTTAAAGTTTTATTGAAATAGATCTTTGTTAAAATTATCTTTAAACAAAAGTTTAATGGAGAAATTTGGATCGAGGAAATGATGCTTAAATATAAAAATACTTTTAAAACATTTTTTTTCTCCTTATTGCTAACTCTTATATCCTGTGCTCCGAATATAACTCTAAAAGTTACTGTAGATGAGGATTGTTTCCCCTCGGACAGCTCGAAATTAAAAATTTTCCTCCTTGATGAAAAGTGTAATCAAGAATTGACTGAGATTATTTCATCAAATGAAGAGTATATGAGGGTCATTTCTTATCGAATTTCTGATAGTATTAGAACTCTGCAACGTTTTTATAATACAGCAGAGCGAAATTTTAAGGTTCTGAGAACGTATACCTTTGAAATTAATGAGCTTATGATATTCGAGTTGTCGAATCGAGGTTAATATACTGTATATGATGATAATATGGGCTGTGATAGATTAAACCGGTAAAATTATGAATATTCATGGAATTATCTTGCCACCTTGATTTTGTTAGTAAAATGTCTTATAATAAAACAGTAATAGAAAAATCTGATAAAAAAGTGAAGCAAACTCTATGAACCAAAAAAAATCATTAATTTACTTGTACAGGCAGTGAGGTACACGCGATGGGAAAATCTACTCTGATTATCGTATTGGGCTATATCATGATTTTCGGCATGATACAAGGCGACATGAATAAAATAACCGAAAAAGCTTTTCAGGGAACGGCTGAGTTGTATGAAAATATCCAGGCAAATATCGTGGCTACCAGTCTGGCAGAGTATCTTGTTTGTCGCCATATACATTATGGATTATCCGATACTACCATAAGTAACGGAACCTGGTTGAACTCCACCGTGAACGCCGATATTGATTTCCATGCACACAGCAGTTGGTCCGGTTTTGACACGCTTTTAATCTCTTGTGTATCTCTATGCGGTAATATTCCATATACTTGCCGCGTATCGCTTAATAGTCGAACTCTGTCAATACCTCCCATATTTGCCGCAGCCGGTCTTTTTTCGGCTTTATCAATAGTCTCCGTCGATACAATCGCTCAGATCATCGGTAACGATACGAATATGGACGGATCCGATGGAGACGGTACCGATTTATGCGGATTATCCGTTTCAAACTCAGTCGACAGTTCAACCGTATCGAATGAACACTCCGGTACGAACAGGATTGTTGGAACGGGTGCCTCACCGAGTATCAGTACTCATGATATGTCATCCACAGATTTACAGGCGCTGGCAGACTTCTATGAAACGGTTGCAGATAGCAGTTATACGGGTGGGAATCTGCCTCCCGGTAACTATGGAACGCAGTTAAACCCGGAGATTATCCACGTTGATGGTGATGTTCACCTGACTGGAAATCTCAACGGTTACGGCATACTGGTTGTCGAAGGATCTTTTTACACCGCCGAAAATAGTGGTCTTATATGGCATGGTGTTGTCATAGGAGTCGATTCGAATACGATAGAATTTGATCTGGGAGATTCATCCACGGTGTTCGGATCGACTCTTATCGGCGCCCCGAACAATGCCGGGCTCAACCTGACCGGTACACCTGCGGATACGACAATAGAATTCATTATCGAGGAGGGGAAGATCACACCCCAGCAGGATTTTACGGCTCATGTTCTTATTTTGGGAGTAGCATTTGAATCATTACCCATTACCGCCAAAGTTCGAATTAGTGATGAATGGTTTGAACCTTGGGGTACTTATACAAGTCCTTCTACTGCTAATTTAAACGACGGCAATCAACATTCATTTTATCCGCCAACCGAATATGCAGGCGGTACGAGTATCGGCATTACCTGCAAATCATGGTTTATTTTTTTTGGATGGGAGTGGGAAAAAATGGAAGTCAGCTCATGGGATAATTCGCCAAATGTAATTGTGCTGAGAGACGGTGAAGAAATCCCGGATATCGAACCTTTTGGCGAACAGGCAGATATCACAGATTTCTTGGAATATTACATTGATTCAGAATCCGGAACAGTCACTCTCGCAGATAATCAGGTCATATATCTTTTTGAGCTTTGGACCACAGACCCGAGTGATCCGGCTTATGATTTCCAGGACCTGGTTGCCCTGGTCTCCCTCTTTCCGGTCGAAGAGCCTGAGGAAGGTGCTGAAGGAGACTCGGTGGTGATCGGTCTGGTCGATGAAATACCAACGGAGCTCATATACAGCGAAGAAGCTATTCAAATGGTGATGGACATGCTAAATAGCGGTGGCTATGTAACTCGAAGCGTAAAAAATATTCAATGGTGGGAATAAGGTTCTCTACGTTTTCCACTCTAAGAGATACTATTTACGCAAATATCATCCTATTCATTCTGTTCGAGAGTATCTTTTTTGTGTTGATCCCTTTGTTCTTGCAAGAGCATTTGCATATCTTTTTTCTTCATTTCAATGCGCTCTGCCAGCGGAGGCACAATCGAAGCCTTAATAAATATGACCAACTCCTTTTTTGTGATATCGGACGAATTATAGCCGGTTATATAGCGGATTCCCAGTACCCACCAGGGCAGGTCCTTCAGGAAAGGTATCCCTTTACGCACCTTTTGGGTTTCATCGGAGAAAAGACCCGCAATAACTGTCTGTTCGCCGTCCAGTAACAGCACCTCCGTTACGGCGACTTGTTTATCGATTTTCGTACTCACCGGGTCCGGAGTAGCAGAACTTTTCTCGGCGGATAATTTCAGGTGAATGAAGGTAATATCCTTATCTTTATATATTTTAGGAGTAACACTCAGTATTGATCCCACATCAAAAAATTGTTCAATAGTATTACCCGCAAAATCTCTCTGTTTAATTGAAAACTGTTGCCCTACCTGGATTTTGCCTACACTGCCATCCATGACCTGAATCGTTGGACGGGTGATGATCTCTCCTATATTCAAGGCTTCGAAAGTGTTTAGGATTCCGTCGATCGTAATGGATCCGTCATCGGCAGTGTATTTGCCGGCAACCGACAAAAATTCCTGCGATACACCAATTCCGCCCAGAGATTTAATATTTAAATCCAGCTTATCCAACAATGCCTTCCAATCAATTCCGGATTCTTTAAGAACTCTACGATCGCCTTGAAAAAATATGGCTGATATTTCAATAGACCTTGTATCGGCGGTAACTTCGGGTTCTTTTAATCCTGCGGTCGCTGCTTTTCCCATGCCGGAATATCGGATTTCGAACCAGGCGGCTTTTTCAATATATTCGAGACCCCGTGATGACAATAAATATTCCAGAGCCTTTTTCCAATAAGATGGGGGGACTTCAATATTAATCGGGCCCGATTGTTCAGTTAGATCGATGATAATCTTCCCGGAAAATTTCAGAGCTAACTGACTCAGAACCTCTATTGCTTCATTAAAACTTGTCGTAGGAGGAAAGGATACGGTTTCTTCTTTGGAAACAAAATTCCGAACAGGGTTCTTCTGCGCCTGCAAGGGCGAGGAGATGAAAATTAACAGACACAGTAATACGACCACATAAATTAAAATGGTAGAATTATAATGTTGTTGAGTTTGAGCGCTTGATAGGTATTGCATTGTTCACCTTTATTTTGTTGGATTTAGATTAAGAACTACAGTATCCTTGATACCGCCCCGGTCCATTTTAAATGTTACCGTGCCCTTATTTATATTTACCTTTGCCAGGTATCCGAGATAAATTTTGTCCCCAGCTTTCATATTAAGAAGATTATTTGTTTGATCCTTGATATATGCTACATTTCCCGTAATGGCAATGAGATTACATTTTTCAACAATGGGCAAATTATCACTGTTGGGTGGTAATTTCCTTAATACCAATGGTATGAAAGGATCGTAACGAAGCAGGGTATATTGGGGCTGAGTTCGAAAAGAATGAATAGAAAAAGCTTTTGCTCTATCTTCATTGGAAAAGAGACCCGTTAGTTGCAGGTCAACCTGTAATAGATTCTCGTCGTTCAAATCTTCTTTGTTGCGCATCCGAAAATTATCAATCCGGAAGATCGGTTTCAGCTTTTCGAGCCGCATAAAAAATGCAGCCAGCTTCGGGAATTTTCCCTCGCCGCTAAGTTGATATATGGCTTCTGCGTAATCATTTTTTTCTTTGATATCTGCCAGGACAAAGGTGAAATTGAAGAACGTTCCCAAGCGATCGAGATATTCCAGGTATCGATACGTCTGATGAATTTCATAGGTGGGCAAAAGGATTTTCGGGTAGGATTTATACTTCTCTTGGTTTGTCTTGATCTCTTCGTAATAGTAATCCAGATCGGCAAGATATCTTTCCAGCTTGGAAAATTCTTTTTTCTTCTGCTCTATCTGCTGTGCAAGAATCTCGATTTTCTCATCGTACCGGATATGCAGTCCTAAATAGCCGCCACCGCATATGAGCAGTAAAATCAGTATCAGAATCAGCGTATTGCGAATTTTATAGGACATGATTGTCTTCCTATCTCTTAGTGTCTATGTATATAATCTTAATCCCTGCCTCCATAACTGATTCGATTCACTCGACAATCGGGTTAAATTCTTTCTCATCTTGGGTGATGTTTTCAATGACAACCTTGAATTGATATACAACCTTCTCCCGTATTTCAGTTGGTGCAATGCTTTCAATGCTTGCCCGGGGAAATCTTTTTATAAATAGGGGGATTCGATTTCGATAAATGCTATAACCGGTAATTTCGACGGATGAACTTTTTACATTAACATCTGTAAACCATAATCCATTTACATCACGGGCTGTACGATAAATTTTATTAATTGTTACCGTAGTCCGCCTTGTTCCCCGAGCCAGAGAATCCAATTTAATATATTCCGCCTGCAGATCTCCCAATTCAAATATCAGACTATCTACGAGTGGCCCAACCCAGTTGAGATCTTCGATGGATCTATCTAATGATTCAACTTCTCTTTCATAACTTTCTTTTAAATAACGCTTACTATTATTGAGCCAATTGAGGGCCATCGGCATAAACAGAATCAAGATTAAAACTAAAATTCCATGCCAGGCAATAATAAAAACTTGCTGCCTTTTTTGGATGTATGCCGGTAAGAGGTCAACCTTGTAGAGATTCTTTTCATCGCTCTTTAATGCTGTGACCACAAGTCCTAATGCTCCCGTGAAATTTTGCAAACTGGCGGCATCTTCAGGACTTGCGACAAATTTTTCCGAATTCAGTTTGACGTATTCAACATTTTCCAATCCTAAGTTCTTCTGAAAAAACTCTTTGGCTTCCAGTTGTTTCGACTTGCCGGTCAGTACCAACAAATCAAAATCCGGGATATTTCCAATATCTTGTTCATAAAGCAATTTGCCTTTGAGTGTATTCAGGACCGAGGGAGTAGAAGAGCCTTCCCGGATTATTGGAGCCATATGGATGAATTTGCCCCCTTTAGTCATGATGATCCGGCTCTCGTTCTGGGTAATATCTACGATTACAATAATTTCTTCTTCTTTCGGAGCGTAATTATAACTAATAAGATTAAGAACGGAAATTTCGTTTGGATTCAAAATCTGGAATTTATGTTTCTGTTCTAACCTATCCCGGATTGCATCATAGGTCTGGATAAGCGGAACGTCACCCATATACCCAAATGCAAACAATTGATCTTTGTCAGTGGCAATATAGGCATACTGATCTTTGGGTACATTTCCGTGGATTTGCTGGCTTATTTCTGCATGGATTTTAGCTCTCCGCTCTTTATTCTTCAGTTTGTCGTAAACGTTCTTCAGAATAATAGTATTCATTATCGGCGACGGTAAATTAATTGCTATATTAAATTTTTTCGCAGGCACTCTGCAAAGCAGAGCCAATAGAACATCCTCATTGGATACCGGTGTTTCTTCTTCACCTTCGCTGACTTCACCTTTGAATGGATTTGCTTCGTCACCTTCCCGGCTTTTATTAGAGATGCCAAAAATATCTTCAGCACTCAGACCTTCCAAATCCTCTTCCGATTCACCACCGGAAATTTCTTCGATTTGTTTAAGAGGGCTTAGAAGTTTGGAGTTATCAATGGATTCAATGACAATTTTATTTACCGAGAGCGATGCTAAAATTGCTTTCAGCTCCAGGCTGTCATTATATAATCCCAGGACTTTCTTCTTGTTTGAACTTCGGGCTTTCTTAGACGGAGTATTTGACAATTTCTTTGAACCTCTTTTTATTGTTAGCATTTGCCAGCGCTTCTTCGTAAGAGATAATATTCTGCTCGTAGAGTCGCTTGAGATCCTGTTCCATAGTAATCATACCCAAATTGCTTCCCTGATGCAGCATCTGGTAAATCTCTCCGATATTATTGTTTTTTATTGCCGCCCTGATAGGTGGTGTCATGAATAAAATTTCCTTTGCGAGGATACGTTTTCCATCAATTGTCTTCGGTAATTTTTGCGACATGACAACTGTTAACACGTCAGCCAATCGATCTCTTACCCGATCCTGTTCAATCGAAGGCACTTCTCCGATAATCCGGTCAATGCTATCCACCGCAGAGGATGTGTGTAATGTCGAAAATACCTTATGGCCACTATCCGTCACCTCCAGGGCTGTAATGATTGTTTCCGGATCGCGCATCTCGCCAATAATGATGATATCCGGGTCCTGCCTCAAAGCTTGTATGGTCCCTTCTTTAAATGATAATACATCGCTGCCGACTTCCCTATGCCGTACGACACAGCGCTGAGGTATGTGTATATGTTCAATCGGGCTGGCGATGATAACGATATGTGCATCGACGCTCTTATTATTGGCATCGACAATGGAATCTAAGGTGGAACTTTTTCCGGAACCGGTAATGCCGGTAATCAAAATGAGCCCTTTTTTTACGTGTGCAAGGCTCATTGCCCGAGCAATATTCGGATGAAAACCATAAGAACTGATTGGGCGGATTTCGCCGGCAATCAGACGCATATTCAATCCGATGTTTCCAAGATCGAAATATATGTTTGCCCGCAAGCGTACCGGCTCGTTTTCACCGGGAACTTCATACGAATACGAAAAATCGAGGCTCTTCTTTTCGAATAAAATTTTTGTCTGACGCTCCATTAATGAGTTCAACAGGATCAAATCCATTTCATATTTGCTATATTCGCCCAATTGTGGATCCGGTTTTTTGTCTCCATGGGTGCGATACCATATTTGGCTTCTGCATCCAAGCGATCCCATATCAATATCGGAAGCTTTAATTTCTCTCATTCGATTTAGAAATCCCTGTAGCAACATCTGTAAAGAACGGCGATCCTCCTCATCCAATTCGTGTATAGCTTTGGCGAGATACATCTGTCTTTCGATTCCGAAAAGCGTAGCCGGCATCTTACCGATAATTATTTTTGTTATCTGATGTGTTTTTGGGATTAATGCTTCGTCCATATAGTCATCCGGGTTTATAACTAAAATAATTTATTTATAATCATTAATAGTGCAAATAAAATTTATGATGAGCGCAATTCAAAGAGTTTTCGCTCGAGTTCCACAATTTTTTCATTCGTGATAATCAGTTTTTGGCGCAGTATTTCGATGAGGTTCATCATATGGAGATTCACGATCTTCTGTTCCTGATGAGAGAAAAAATCCATAAGCATATGCCGGGAATAGCGTAAAACCCTTGTCGGCTCTTCCGCACGGACCGAGGCAATTCGATAGTGCTCTCGGAACAGGATAAGTTCTCCAAATACATCGCCCTTTTTTAATTCTGCTAATTTGGTACCTTGTCTCCATACTGAAATGCACCCTTCGATAATCAGATAGAGGGAGCTTCCGACTTCTCCCTTGTGTAGAATCTCCTCCTGGGCGCCAAACTTTTCCTCAATCCCTATTTCTAAAAACTTTTCAGCAACAATCTTAGGAAAGTTGGCCAGGAATAAGGGTGGTCTGTTAAAATAAATAAGACTCCCTAAATTTTTCGATATCACCTGCAGACTTTTATCCGGAATATTTTTCTGCTTTTCTGATATCTGCTCATCGTATGGAGTTTTAACTTTCATTTATATATTCTCCAAATTCTTTGGTGATATTTGGCAGCTCCAACCGGCGCTGCCATATTGTCCGCTATAAGCAAATAAAGTTTGCACAGTGAAACCGACCCTGATTGTACGAATACTGTCAAGGTCGGTCGTCTGATTTCCTGTCGTACTGTAGAAATCAAATCGAAGGTCTGTCAATCCAATTCCAACGTCATTTTCGCTGCCGTTTACCGAACGATATAGATACCGATCGTTGGGATTCTCGGTGCTTGCGGCATCCGACCTGCTGCTCAAGCGATAGTTCATGGTGTCGGGTATTCCGTTTTGATCGATATCCGCTAAAAATCGAATCGTAGTATCGGAAATCGCTAAAATTGCCGCTGTCGCCGCCGGCACGCCGTAACCGGCTTTTCTAAGGTCAAATTCTATTATTGAGGCGACCTCAGTTAAATTTTCCTGGGCCATTGTCTGCATATTATTCAGCGCACTGGTCTCTAACAACTGGAAATTCATACCTAATATGCTCAGGATAAAGATACCGGCGATCAGAAATGTTCCTGTCAATTCTATGTCAAACATATTTTAACCTATATAAGCATAGATTCGGCTAAGGTTTAAATTATTTGATAAATCAGGGCTGGAAATAGTAACGTTCGTCCGTTTATAGAGAGTGCGGATAGTTGAAAAGTTATCAAAGTCGCTCGTAGCGACGTATCCGACAGTTATAGAAACCGTGTAGAAAAATCCCTCTAAAGTAGTATCGGATACAGTATAATTATGAAAATCGTCAATATCATCAAAATTCGGATAGATTTCGCCCGCATCGACACCCAGATTGCCCGGCGCCGTGAATTCATCCGGGAGAGTAGATGGTGTTGAACTGAGTAATATTTCGTCAAATGCTTTTGACCTTGCTTCTTCTAAGTATGAATTTGCAATTCCCACGGCGCTAATTTCAAATTGCGATTGCATGATACTGACTTCACTATTGAAGCGCGATTTATTTACAGATAACGTAAAAATTCCCCAGATTACTATTGCACCGAGTAAAATCAGCAGTTCTGCTCTTCCCATAGCCTTTTTATTCCTCGACCGTAATGGCCGCTATTTCTTCGATTGTGGTAACTCCCTCTTTGATACGCTCTCTTCCGGACATTCGCAGGGTGAGCATTCCGTTTTTCACGGCTGCATCCCGAATTGCTTCCTCGTTTACCTCTTCACCCGATGTGATGATGATCTCTCGAATTTCCTTCGTGAAATAGAGAGCTTCCATGATTGCGGAACGACCTTTGTAACCACCGCGGCATTTCTCGCAGCCGACCGCTTTATATATTGTCGTGTTTTGAAGTTCCTCTTCACTAAATCCCAGCTTCAGAGCGGCTTCCCTGTCCAGATCATCGATTGGCTGTTTACAATGCGGGCAGAGTCGCCGTACGAGGCGCTGGGCCATGACGATATTTACAGAATAGGCGATTAAAAATGGTTCAATCCCCATTTTATAAAGCCGGGAGACGGCGCTCGGCGCATCATTTGTATGTAACGTGGAAAAGGTAAGGTGGCCGGTATTAGCCAATTTCATAGCAATACTGGCAGTGGTAAGATCCCGAATTTCACCAACCAGGACAATATCCGGATCATGTCGCAGAATCGACCGCATTGCATTATCAAAAGTCATTTTGTCGCTGATTTTTAGCTGTCGCGCTCCCTGGATCAGATATTCCACCGGATCTTCCACCGTGAGAACACACTTGTCCGGTGAGATAACAGCATACAGAGCAGCCACGAGTGTCGTGCTTTTCCCGCTACCGGTTGGACCGGTAATGATCACAATTCCCGATGGTTTGGTAATTGCCCGATGAAAATCGGCAAGTGCCTGCCGTTGTAAACCGAGCTTCTTCAAATCGGTGATTACTTTCCTATCATCCAGAATACGGATGACGATACTTTCCAGGCGTCGGTCGAATTCGGATCCTACAATTGGTATGATGGATACCCGATACCGAATCAAATATCCATCTACTTTTTTCTGAATAAAACCATCCTGGGCGCAGTCTCTCTCAAAGCGATCTACATTCCGGGTTTTGTCCTTGAACACAGCGGCGATCGCTTCCGGTTTTACACCTTTCTGTAAGTACCAACTTTGCAGTTTTCCATCGAGACGAAATCGAAAATCCGTCAGATTACCGGGAACTGGAACAATATGCACATCGCTGGCGCCCTGCCGGACGGCTTCTACCAGCACTCCCTCAACTAAAGTCGTAAGCGCACTCTGATTGATTTCTGCATCGAGCGCTTCTTCATCGACTTCCGCCTCTTCTTGTTCCTCTTCTTCATATTCAATTTCGTCAATCAGACTGAGGAACTCATTCTGACGTTTCAATAATTTATCAATCAGGGCGTCAATTATTTCAAGACGAGTATATACAATTTCATAATTGCGATAAGGTAATTGATCTGCAATGGATTTTAGGTTTGGGTTTGCCGGATCGGCTGTAATCAGGGTCAATTCCGTCTGTCCATTTTTCTTACTGATACTGTAGGGCAACATTTTGACCTGGATTAATTCGGAACGGAGATTGTCACCGATTTCATTTATAAACCCCGAAATGAACTCGAGCTGCTCTTCTGAGAGTCCATCGGGATTGATATCTAATTCACGGATGACAAATATCTCAGCCAATTCATGTAAAACTGCATGTCGATCTATGCCAAGGTCTTCATATAAAATCTGTCCCACAGGTCTACGCGATTTTGCACGTTCCCCCTTCTGGATTTCCAGCGCTTTTTTGAGAACATTGGGGCTTATTATTCCTTTTTCAAGGAGTATGTCACCAATTCGTCTCGCCATTTATTCCACTTTCCTCATTTGGAATTACATTACCGACGTTTCGGAAGAGACTACAGTTATAAATAACATTGCCACCATAATGATGGTCGTTACAAATAAATTAATAATATTTATGACTTTTTCCATTCGGTACGAGGTGTCCGCTTCATAATAATTTGCCAACTGTAAGGCATTGGATTTTAACGCTCCCGATTCCGCTCCCGAACGGAAACGGGAAATCGCCGTGTGTGTGAAAACCCCGGAGGCTTCCAAAGCTTCCACGATCCCTTTACCCTCCTTTAACATCAGTGGAATTGATATGTTTTTAATCTGGCTTTCCATGTAGGAATTCCGACAGGCTTCGGCGGCAATTTGAATAACGCGCACATTTTCTCCGGAACCGCTGTATAAAGAATAGAAAACTCTTGCAAATATTTCAATACTCGTCTTATGCAAGAGGGCCCCGATAGCAGGTATTTTTATCATAAACTTGTCTTTGTAGTATTTGCCCTTGGGCGTTCGAAACCAGGATACGAGGAGCCCAACGGGAATTCCGATCGCCAAAATAATCAACCACCAGTAAGCAAGCAGAAAGTCGCTGACTTCCATGGTTTTAGCTGTCATTGGCGGTAACGTTTTGCCAAATTTCAGGAACATCTTGGCTGTCGCCGGAAAAATCGCCATCACGTAGTATGCGATTACCAAAATGATAGCGCCCAGGGTGATAAAGGGCATAACAAGAGTTTTGCGCAGATTCCGTTTGAATTCCTGGTCTCTCTCCATGAACTTCGCCGTGCTTTCATAAACAACCTGCATGTTACCGCTGGTGGACGCAACCGCAAGCATATAGGCAGGAAATTTTCCAAAAACACCCCGATGCTTGGAAAATACCTCATCCCCTTCTTTTCCATCTTTTAAATCTTTATTGATTTCCCTGATCGTCTCCCGCATGCGCTTATTGCTTGTATCTTCTATTAGCAAATTCAGAATCTCGTTATAGGGCAGATTTTCTTTCAATAAATCGGCGCATAACCGCAACCAGTTTGTAACCTCCTGGCTCGGCACCTTACCTTTGAAATCAAATAATTTCGGTTGAATATGAATATCAGTGTAACCAAAGCGTTCAAAAGTTTGCCGTAGTTCCTTTTTTGAAAAAGCCTTTTGCTCTCCCTTTAGTGCGGCTTTGCCGCCCTTTTTAACGTTATAAATAAACGTAACCTTCTTCTGAAGGTTTTCAATTTTCAGGCCCTTTTTCTTTGATAAAACGGAGAGTGATTTTTTGGCTTCTTTTTTATTATCAGCCTCGATGACCCCTCTAACCCGCCGACCTTGCGGATTAATTGCTATATAGCGAAAAGACTCCATTGATTATCCTGTCCTGAAAAAACCGGTCAAGACCGGCAACTATTCCTGCGCAGCCTTGACCGGTAATTTGTTTAGCAACTCAAGATTATTATGGCAATGTGATTGTTGGTGATCCCGATACGCCATCTATACCGATTGTTGCTACTACGATAACGCCTTCTGATGTGCCTGTTGCTGTTATTACAAAGCTAGAGTCAGTACCAGCTGTTGAAATTACCAGGGTTGTGGCGTCACTGCTGGCTGAGCCTAACTTAGCGAGACCCGGAGCATCTGCTGTAATTCCAGCGAAAGATCTTCCGCCGCCACCCATCTGTACCGGTTTACGCCAGTAGGCTGCGGCATTTGAACCGACTACATTAACTTCCTGGACCAGACGATCGGATTCGGCATTGACGGCGCCCTGGCTGAACATATTGATGCCGACAACAATAGCGACACCAACAATAATTACACCCAAAACGATCATGAGCAATTGTTGTGTTCCCATGTGATACCTCCTTTGTGGTTTTTAAAGTAACTTTTTCTCATCGCGCTTTCAAAATATCCTGCCTCTCCAAAAAAGTTGTGTCATTATATATAAATTGGCAAAGCATTGATTTAATATAAAGATTTATATTAAACTTGTCAATGTCTTTTTGCATTAAATTTTAACCACCCCACGTTTTTTATCAGAGAGCGAGAGTAATTTGTTTACCATTTTCATTCATACATAGTTTTTTCAAAGGAATAAACGCTCCTGCCCTCACCGTTGCAAGCAGGATTTGGAAAATCGTGCCGATTTTGTGATGGACAAAACCGATTAATTCCTATACATTCATTTTAGCAACTGTTTTAATCTTATTTTTCGTTAATAATTGATGATGAAGCGATCTGGTTTCGGTATAGAGCAAATACATGCTGATTGTCACTACCATCAATATAATCCGGAGACATTCATAGCGTCGTAATTGGATGTTTTCCAGATGAAACTGATCTTTTATATGGCGGTGATATTCCTCGATATGCCAGCTCTTGCCATAACCCTCAAAAACATCTCTGACTATTTCATCGGGATTGCTATAGGGTGAATTGACCAAAAACAACTATATCCCCGACCGGCTCTTTTCATCACAACAAGATAAAGCGGCTGTTCCAACGTCAGATGAGTATAGGTATCAATATATCTGACCGGGACTATTCCAACCTGATATTTGTCAAACTTCAGCCGATTCTTGCGAATACGTCGAGTAAATTAAATGTGCTTTCTTGCTAATCTGTCGAATCGACATCGCTTTGCCTTTATATGACAGATGACGATTTTCCCTGAGTCTGATGATAAAATATTGTTTCATCCAGATAAGCGGCTGAATGGTCTGATCCCGGTCGCCACCCCGGTCAATAACCCATATTAACGCCTTGTGAATGGTTTCTAAAACACAGTCAATTCCCATCAATATTTCGCTATTCTCACTGACCATGTTTTTGGTAAAACTATACAGTTGACTCAAAAGAGGGGTAAAAATATTCCCACTGTGGCTCACCCCAAAAATATTCAGTATCCAATAGCCCATTCCGATTTCACCACTGCTGCAATTCCGTACCCGCTCCAAACCCTCCTGTTCCGCAGGAATTCCGTTGAAAAAAACGACTGTAACGCTTCTGAACAGGGCATAATCATGAGAATGAACCCGACTCCTGACCGCTTTAAGATGTGACGGATCGAAGATTTGCTTTGGGAGATGAGCATTTTGAGCAAATCTGGTTTACTCAACTGTCTGCGAAAACGTTCCAGTGTCGATTTTAGTTTAATGCTGTCTAAAAGATGGATTCCGATCTGATTTAAGGTGATTTGCTGAGACTTCAGGATGCTGAGAACCATATCCCGGATGATACGGGTTTCGGGCTTTGTCAGAGAGATGTTTAAACGCCGAAAATAGTTGTAAAATTTGTTTTGTAGTTGTGCTCTTTGTAAATTTAAATTAGATTCATTTTGGTAGATTTTCATGATTTTTTTATCAACTGTAATTTACTAAAAAGGAGTCTCTTTTTTAACTCTTTTCTGCTCGTAACTACTCACTATTTCAGTAACTTAATCGAAGATTCCCTATGGGATAGAAATCCTTACACTAAAAATCTTGGGGTGGTCAATAAAAGTCAATCAAACTATTGACAATCGTGTGTATAATACTGTATATTATAATGTGATATTTGGAGATGGAAAATAATTGAAAGACATAAACGAATTAATATAACCTTACCAAAAACTCTGGAAGAGGAACTTACCTTCGTATCTAAGGAGTTGAATGATAAAAAAAGCCATATTATAGCCCGCGCACTAAATTTATACTTTGATGAATTAGATACATTAATTGCCGACAACCGATATAAGAAATATAAAGAAGCTAAATCAAAAACCTATACTCTTGCTGATTTGGATAAAGTAATCGGCTAGTTTATTGTATTCATTCGAATTCCTAAATATACTAAAGCAGAGAATGACTCGGAAAAATATGTTGAAGCAATATTGAATTCGCAGTCAATTAAAAAAGTAGTAGTTGCAGGACCAGATACAGGCAAAACCTATCTTTTTAAAAAAATACTTGAAGGACAAAAAAATACAATTACACTGACTTTTATTAATTCTCTTGTAGAAGATTTATCTCTAGAATTGTATGGAATGTCAGAGGTAAGAACCCTTCACAGTTTTGCTCGAAGTATTCTTAGCAACATTGTAAAAAAATATTAATATTTATCCGAAACTTTCTAAAGTAATAAAACACGATGCTGAAATTTTAATTGGCCAAGAAGTTGATTTTGATAAATTATTTCTTGACATTATTAAACATCTATAGTAAAATCACAAACAATATGATGCCTGAGTTTAGTTTTTATAGAAAGCCTAATAGCAATGAATTTAAAAGACTGCTATTCATCGAAAAATTCCAGAAGATTAACAAAGGAAGTAATAATGAAAAATGATATAGATAAAAGACCTATTAATTTTTATGGCTTGGCTATATTTTTATATTTGATAAAATGTGTCTCTACCACCTCTTATATAGGAAATATTCCAGAAAAATTGAAAATAGAGAAAATGACTGGAGATAGTGTTGAAATTAGCTGAAAATATTCCATTCCTTCAAATGAAGAAGTAGATTTTATTATCGCAAGAAGGGTTAGTGCCGGGTCCTGGGATGAAAGCTATGGAATGACTTCTTATAAATATTTTATGAAGAATTAAACCTGACTACCCAGTGCGGGAGCACTGGGAAGTGTACTTTATATATAAATCTGGAGGAAGAAATGAATGAAAAAATAAGAGACGTAATACATATAACTTTTTCCGCTGTTTTTGTATTTAGTATCTTTTTGTATATTTCATGTGGAGATTTAACTGGGCCTGAGAAAAAGGAAACAGCAACTATTACTGGATATGTAATGGATAATAGTGGGAAGTCAATTAGCGGTGCAAGTATTGTAGTTACCAGTGAAGGTTATTCAGCGAGTACAACAAGTAATGACACTGGATATTTTGAGTTAAATGTTAAAGTAGAACTTGATACTATGATTACTTTGGAAATAGATATAAATAAATATGGATATGAAAAGGAAACTATACCTGTTTATGTTACAGGGGGCGGAGATTATCAACTAGGCGAAATTTTGTTAAAGATTGATTATTATGCACCGATGCCTGAGCAAGAGCGGATAGAAATATCGGGAAGAATATATGATAGTAATACAAATGAACCAATTAGTAAAGTCGTTGTACTGACTGACTTTTCAAGTAGATGGGCAACGAGTGATTCAGCAGGCTATTTTAGTCTGGGGCTAAAAATTATAGAACCAGTTAGGGAGATTAATTTTACCTTCAATAAGGATGGTTATGTTTCTGCTACAAAGACAAAATATTGGATATCACCGTCAGATAGTGAAGGGATAAATCTAGGTGAAATTAGGTTAACTCCTGCTACGGGGGAAGTTTGTAAAGAGGACGCTACTCATAAGCCTTCTTCGATTGCATTTATATCTGCTACGCATAAAGAATTAAATGTTAAAGAAGTCGGTGGTATTGAAGAAACCATTTTAACTTTTGAAGTTCGTGATTCATCTGGGACCCCTATCGATATTGATACTACAGTTATTGTTTCTATTCTTCATGGCCCTGGTGGAGGGGAAACAATATCTAATAAGTTTATCAGAACAAATAACAAGGGGCAAGTAGAAGCAAGACTTGTTAGTGGAATAAAAGCAGGGGTTGTTCAAATTCTTGCAACCATTCCTACTGAAGATATTGAAATAAGATCCCAACTAGTAATAATTGTAATCCATTCAGGCTTACCTGATGAGAGTCATTTTTCTCTTGCAGCCGAATATTTAAATATTCCTGGACTTGTTAAATTTGGTGTTACTGATAATATTACTGCATATGTTGGTGATAAATACGGTAATTACGTTAAAGATGGAACAGCTGTATATTTTACGACAACAGGAGGGATGATTTATGGAGCTGGATTTACTCAAGGGGGGGAAGCTACATCTATACTTAAATCGTGTGAGCCTTTGCCCGAAGATGGCATTGTAACTGTATTTGCAAAAACTGCTAATAGAACTGCTAATACTATCAATGATTCAATTGTAGCACGTAGTACAGTTTTATTTTCTGGCGCACCAATGATCAGAAATATTCATCCCCAAGATTTTTATATAATAAAAAGTTATGATCCGAATTTGCATCCCTCTGCATACGATTCAAGTAGGGCTACTGTATATTTCGAAGTTGAAGATGAGAATGGTAATCCTCTTGCGTCGGGAACAAAACTGAGTATTACTCCTAACCCTGATGCAGTCTCAATAAGTACTAATTTCCCCACTAATGGTTTACCTGATACCCAGGATACAACATATACCAATTTTAAGATGATTATTGTAGGTAAGAAATTGGAAGACATTTTGAGCGGAGAAGAATATACCGGATCAGTAACTATTAGTATTTCAGTGTCTGGTCCCAATGGAAGGGCTTCGGCGAATATTGTTGGCTTTATTCAGGCAGAATAATAGTAAATAGGTGCTTTTCATTAGTTTGGCTGATTTTTTACACTTTTTCTATAACTATCTTATTATAGGTGGAATAGCTAGGTTAAGAGCCAGTCCCAATCAGCAATTTATTATGATCCGCCTGATGTTTTGGTCGGAGACCTTATTCAAATAGATAATGGTAAAGCCTATTTGATAAATATGAAAGACCCTGCTAGCTCATTAACAGTCTCCGGAATGCTGATTGATCCTGATACTCTTATTGAACTGGTATAAGGATGAAATTGGATTGCTTATTATCCTCAGTTTTCTTTACCGTTAGAAAGTGCGTTAAATAGCATTATTTCTAATATTTACCAGATTGAAAACCAGAACCAATCGGCTACATATTATGGCTCATGGGTCGGTGATCTAACAAATATGGAGCCAGGTGTGGGATATAAATTGAAAACTAGTGAATCTGGTATTCTTGTTTACCCCAGCTCGCCCCCAAAATTGTCTAAGTATAGATTTTCTGATAAATATTCTGTTTCTAAATCAACTTAACTCATCCGGCAACTGCCGGATAAGTTAAGTTTCAATTTATCGAAAAAACCGACATTATAGACAGACTCTAAACAGTTCTGTGGTCAATATTAATTTTATATTCAAATAGAAGTGACGAGAAATAATGAAAATTAACAGTATATAATAAAAGTTAAAAAATCAAGAGGGAGAATTAGTTTCTTCTGGGATATATTTTCTCAGGATCGCAAGTGGGAGTTATTGCAAGACAGATAAGATGATTTTTATCAGGTAGAATAACTTTGTCACGATGGACTCCTTCGGAGCGAAAGTTAACCCTACTACGTAACTTAAAAATTTAGGGGGTGTGATGATATAACCTTTAGTAAGTTGACTGAGTGAAAACTTCATTCTATCACACCCCCTAAATGTACCAAATGTAGTATTTGCAATTACAAGTTGGTACTATATCAGGCATTTGCCTGATTTCCTATCTCAAAGAGATGTCTGCGACAAATGACGTTGTAGGGTTAACTTCATGGTAATTTTTAACAGTAACCGGATTTCTTCTAAATATACAGACGCAACTTTCGCAAAGGTTTAGTCAATCCACCTGACTTTTGAAAGTTGTGTTTTGAGCTCACTCATGACACATTCTTTTTAAAGTGGCAGGAGTAGCTCCTACCACAACTATTAAAAAAAATCCAACCCCAGTTAATATAGAAGAAAATTTAACGGGGCAGGCGGGGTAAAGTGTATCAGGGCGACTATACGGGGTTAATTGATAATTGATAATTTTTAATTGATAATTAATTGCTGAGGAATAGCCTTGCTTTTATATTTTATTTGCTACCGAACTGTTTCACAAAATATTTAGCAGTTAATTTTTCACCTGTGGCATGAATTATCATTTCATCCCAGCGATATTTTTTCCCAGGATTAAAAACATTTTCGATAAAATATTTCCCGATTTCAGGGTTACCTGCAAATTTTATTTCATCAATTGAATCGAGATACTGACTTTTTGCAATTGCAAAAAGATACTGTGATGCAAGCATTTCACCTAACATATAGTTATGATAATATACAGGTACGGAGCAGATATGTATTTTAGTTGCCCAGTCCGGCATATTTCTTCCATCTGGTCTTTTCACCATCTGATATTTTTCAACAAGGTCCCACCACAATTTGTTCAAATCCTGGTAAGGATTCTCATAAAGGGATTTTTCAAAATGAACCATAACCTGAACCCATCTCGAAAATATCAACTGCTCAAGGCGAAGGGTTTTCCGTGTTGCTTCATCAATCTTTTCTCTTTCTTCATCAGAAATCTCCATAATCTCCTGCATCCAATTTGCATTTTTAGATAAACGTCCGAAAAACATAGCAACGGCTTCAGTAGTGAATATATGAGCAGGTTCCCTTAAGGCAAAAGGTAAATTCCTATCCATATAGATTTCATAGATGGCATGACCAAGTTCGTGTAAAACGGTACCAGTCCACTCCTCAGTAGGTCTCACGTTTGTCATTATTCTCACGTCGTCTTTTCTGTCAATATTTGTGCAATAAGCATGAGGATATTTGCCTTCTCGCTCATACAGATCACTTTTGCTTAAAATAGGCTCGACATCGATTCCAATACTTTTATAAAAATCAGCAACAAGTTTTACAATGTCTTTATCCGCATAATAAGGATCGAGTTTGATTTCTGTGATTACAGGTGCTGACTGGAAATAGGGGTCGGCATAATCCCATGGTCTAATGTCTTTTATATTAATATTGAATTGAGATGCCAGCACAGAATCCATCTCTTGTTTTACTTCTATAAATGGTGTCCTTGTTTCCCTGTCAAGTTCATCAAATAGTTTAATAAGCTCATTTGGGTTTTGTTCATTAACAACTAATCTCATCTGATAGTAATTATCAAATCCCATGGCTTTTGCTGATTCATTTCGAAGTTTTGCTAGTTTTATCATGTCTGACTCTACCACAGGACCAACCTGTTTAGATGCCTCCCACGCTTTTTTACGTAGTACAAGATCATTTGATGCCTTTAGAATGTCACTGATGTCATTACCGGTAACAGGCTTACCATCGATTTTTCCTCTAAAGACATTAAAATTTTTCTCTACTTCAGTTGAAAGTTCGGTTATCTTTTTTAACAAACTTGTATCTGCCTGATTAGCAAGAAATTGATAGTAAACGACTTCGAGTTCACGTGCTAAAATTGGATTGGAAATTTTTCCTGTTTCTTTAGAAGTTTTTACCTTCTGAAAGTCTTCAGAATTCGAAAATATTTTAGTTAGTTGTATATCAATGTCAGCGTACAAATTGTAATACTCATCCTTGCCTGAAGCAGTAGCATCCCAGTATGCTTGTGACATTTGAGCGTAAAGCGGTTCAACAACTGTTGTTAAATTATCGAGAAATTCTTTTGTTGTCATCTCATTCTCTGAAGGTTTTTTGGCATAGCTGAAGAGAATAAGGAAAGACATTATAAGGGCAAACAACTTTTTCATTATTGACCTCCATTTTTATTAATTTAATATTCACTATTAAAAATTTAGAAAACAGTATCAAGGAATGCAAGGTGTAGAAGTGATATTTTGAAATATTTTAAGGGATTTTTAAATGTCAGGACTAAGGTTCTGAGAAAACCGAACAGGAGTGTTCGGTTTACGGTGTAATTTAATTCTTGATTTATCTTGAGTTTTTTCTTTTTTCTCATATTTTATATGTATATATTGAAAATGTTAAATTATCCTGAACTTTATAATTATGAAGAGGTTTTGTATGGAAAAAATAGCATATACAATTCTTGCAATTATTGCGGTGGCTTTCTTTATATGTATGCTCGCAGGATTTATTGCCGCCTTTCCTTACGGTATTATAGGTCTCTTGTTGATAGTTGCTTTTGGGCTGTTATTTATAAAAGTATTAAAAGAGCGATTATCAAGAAAAGAAGACGATTATTATTCGAAAAAATTCGAAAAATAGGGAGTAAAAAATGTTAGTGACAACTCAAGACGAATTTGCAGATTATACAATAGTTGAAACTTTAGGTCTTGTTAAAGGTAATACAATTCGAGCCAGACATGTTGGTAAAGATATAATGGCAGGATTAAGAAATTTAGTTGGAGGTGAGATTACAGAATATACAAAAATGCTCGCTGAGGCAAGAGAACAGTCAATTGATAGAATGATTAAAAATGCAGAAGAAATGGGAGCAGATGGAGTTGTTTGTCTCAGGTTTACTACATCGTCTGTAATGCAGGGTTCCGCAGAATTACTTGCTTATGGAACAGCAGTAAGATTGAAGAAAAAGAAATAGATCGTAATACGTTTATCAAATAAAAGTTGTTCCTATTTTGTATTCTATCAGACACCGAATCCCGAAAATCGTGATTTCACCCCGATTTATTTGGGATTCAACTTGATAGAGGGTGATAACGTACCCCACGGCTATCCGTAGGATCCCGTTGGGAAAGCCCTATTTCTCCCCGAATAGCGGGATTTCACTCCGTTCAACTTTATAGAGAGGAATTTTCCCTCAGTGGAGCAAAGGAGAGTTTTTATAGTATTAAAAGAAAATCACAAGCACAGAGATATTTTTATTGCAATATGTGAAACCATATAATAAATTTCTAATACTTAAGTTAAATTAAAAATATGTATTACTTAATTACCAAAATATTTTTATATAAAAATTACTTTTGGGAGATTAAATGAAAGTTAGATTTTGGGGTGTCAGAGGATCAATTCCTACTCCTCCTACAAGTGAACAGATTAAAAATAAGATACGCAATATTGTAAAGAAAATATCGCTGGCATCAATTTCCTCTCCTATTAAGATTGAAGAATTCTTGAATAACCAATCTGTAATTGATACGGGATTAGTAGGAGGGAATACCTCCTGTGTTGAATTGAGGGTAGATAATAAACTTTTTATATTTGATATGGGAAGTGGAATAAAAGGTCTTGGAAATTATCTTTTAAAAAATGACCAGTATAAAGACGGTCTGGAGATTCATATTTTTTTAAGTCATACTCATTGGGACCACATAATGGGTTTTCCATTTTTTATTCCAGCATTTTTCCCAAGTAATAAAATTTATTTTTATAGCCCTCATCCAAATTTAAAAGAGAGAATGGAAGTCCAACAGGATTTCAGATTTTTCCCTGTATCTCTTGATCATATGTCTGCTAAAAAAGAATTTATACAACTTAAACATAACTCTGAAATTCAAATTGGTAATGTCAAAATCAAGAATATTCCCTTATATCATCCTGGAGGATCATTTGGATATAAAGTTGAGCACAACGGTAAAACCTTTGTATATGCCACTGACTCTGAGTACAAGGATTTATCAAAGGATTCGATAAAACACAATTTGGAATTTTTTAAAGATGCAGATTTATTGGTATTCGATGCTCAATATACTTTTGAAGAGGCAGTACATAAGGAAGATTGGGGACACAGCTCAGCACTAGTAGGTATAGATTTCTCGATACAAGCGGGAGTGAAGAAACTTGCCTTGTTTCATCATGAGCCGGAACGTGATGATTATGAAATCTACAATATATTAAAAAAATCTATGGATTATAAAAAAATCAATTACCCGGATTCTCAACTTGAAGTATTTTTAGCCACTGAAGGACTCGAAGTAGATTTGTAAAAAAAGCTAGATGTCTATAGTTAGTAATAATAAAATGATTTCAATTCTCTTACTCGTTATTTTTATTTAACCTGAATTATTTACCGCAGTGTATGGTTGGCAAAATAATAAGTTTGTATCAAATGTTTCACTTTGTTGCAATATCAGGTTTATATAAAAGGTCTTCATTTACACTTGTTTTACCGAATAAAAATAAGAAAGCGGTAATGTTAGATGATACTATATACTTTTTATCATTTGATGATGTTTCAGATGCGATTATTGTTTGGGCAATATTAAACAGTGAACCTATACAGAATTTGCTAAGATCTATCACTTTTTTAGATGCAAAACGACCTTATACAAAAAGCATTTTGATGAGAATCGACTTAACTAAAATTGTATCAGATTTAGAATATAACGATATAAAAAATTTTGTAACGGTTTTGGAACCATCAATGCTCTCATACGCCTCAGAAAATAAATGGATTTGTTTAAAAAATATGTTAAAAAGTATAAGTAGCAATAAGAATCAAATTTCGCTATTTTAATGACAAATATCAGTCCTCAAGAAAAAGTAAATAGTTTTATTTTTAAAACTTCTGTCAATTAAGATTCGTATAGGTAAAAATAGAAGAATTATGAAATCCCCAACAGTTTTGATCATTAAAATGGGTTCAACATACAGGAAATTGAAATCACAGATAGGTGATTTTGACTTATGGATCAAGCAGTCAATTGATAATCCAAATATTCAATGGAAAACAAAATCAGTATCTCAGGTTGAACCTGAAAATATTGGATCTTATCAGGGAATAATATTAACAGGAGCACATGCAACGTTAACACAGCATTATCAATATCTTGATGGAATGAAGCGTGTAATTGAAAATATAATTGAGCATGAAATCCCAACTCTTGGAATCTGTTTTGGACATCAAGTTATCAATAAATTTTTGGGCGGTGAGGTTATCACTAATCCGCTTGGCCCTGAGATTAGCATCTCCAGAATTCAACTAACATTAGATGGGATTGTTGATCCAATTTTTAAAGGACTAACTGGTGCTAAAATTCAAGTATATTCCTCGCATGTAGATGTTGTGTCAAAAATTGGTGATGGTGTAATATCCCTGGCGTGGAATGAACAGACGCAATTTCAGGCGACAAGATATGGAAATTTTATTTACACCGTACAGTTCCATCCTGAGTATAATAAACAAATCATGGAGTTTTATATAAAGCAGAATTGGAATTTGTTAAAAACTGGACATTTACGGAATCCACTTTATATTTCAAATCCTGATGTAATATTGAAAGCCAATAAGAAGATTGTAAATAATAAGAGAATGTTAGAGAATTTCGTTCAACTTATTTTTAGCTCAATGCTTGTTAAGTAAAATATGGAAGCCGTTATTAGCCATCCCTGGAATGTTACAATTCAACAAGCAAAAGAGATACAGATTTCTCTAAGCAAAAAGGTTTTATTAAAGCCACTTCGGAAGAAAATTAGACTTATAGCAGCCGTAGATGTATCTTATACTCGTTGGGATAAGCAGGGGTATGCAGTTTTGGGGATTTTTTCTATTAACTATGACAACTCAGGTAGATTTATCGGTATCAAAGAAGAGACGATTTTTACGAGAAAAGATAGAGTAATTTTTCCTTATGTACCAGGATATTTGAGTTTTAGAGAAATTCCGATGCTCTTGCCGCTCTTTAAAAAGGTTGATACAATCCCGGACGTTTTACTTGTAGATGGGGTAGGAATTGCTCATCCGAGAAGATTTGGGCTGGCAGCACATTTGGGTGTCCTATATGATATTCCTTCAATTGGTTGCGCAAAATCCAGGCTTGTTGGAATATACAAAGAACCCGCTGCAAAAAAAGGTAGTTTATCGAAATTGATTTTTAAGGAAGAAGAAGTGGGAGTTGTTTTAAGAAGTAAAGATAATTGTAAACCTCTGTTTGTATCACCCGGCAATAAATGTAATGTTAAGAGTGCAGCAAGGATTGTGTTAAAATGTTGCAGTAAATATCGTTTAACAGACCCTATACGCAGGGTTGACGCAATCTCTAAAGAGATAAGAAAGGGATATGATAGTAGCAGTAGAAGTAAGTAGTAAGCAGTTTACCCTGTGGAATGCTTGTCCCGTAGGGAGCGAAGCGACTGTACGGGGGCGAAGACTATTCAACAGGGTAGGCAGTAGTAGCAGTGGAGGAAATAGAAGTAGTAGAAAGTATAGAAGTCAAAATTAAAACTATTCCGATACAACAATAGAAAGTGGAGATGGTTAAAATGAAAAAAATCTATCGTAGTAAAAGTCAGAAAATAATAGGAGGTGTTTGTGGCGGACTTGGAGAATATCTTGATATTGATCCAGTAATTATTCGAATAATATGGTTCATTCTTCTACTCGGGGGTGTAGGTTTGCTTGCATATATTATTGCCTGGATAATCATACCCATAGAACCTGAAGGTTTTAATTATGAAGCGAATGAAGAAACAAGAGTTAAAGGAAGTAAAGAATCCGGTGACGGTAACGCTCGAATGTTATTAGGTATTATTTTAGTTGTTATTGGGTTATTATTTTTTATGAGGGAAATGTGGTATTTTAATAATGTATTTGAGCAAGTATTTAGATTTGGTTGGAGATATTTTTTGCCCGCTTTGCTTATTACTCTTGGGGTATATATAGTAGTTAAAGGAAGTAAAAATGAATATAAAAATGACAAAGAATGAAGTACTCATATTTTCCCCAAATTTTCCTTCTTCAAACTGTGAAATTACTAAAGATTCGGGATTTGAAATTCTTCATTAAGTCAATAAATACCCACTATTCTTTTTCGGTTTCCCAAACGCCTGTTTTTAAATACTTATCAATCGACTTAGCTGCAACACGTCCGTCTCCCATCGCCAATATAACCGTTGCAGAACCTCTAATGATATCACCCCCTGCAAAAACTCCCTTTTTGGATGTCATTCCCGTTTTGAGATCAGCAATAATGTTTCCCCATTTGTTACATTTCAGATCCGGAATAGTCTGAGAAATTAGTGGATTTGGGCCATTGCCAATTGCAATAACGCCCAGATCAATGTCAAAGAGAAATTCGGAACCTTCAATAGGAATGGGTCTTCTACGACCAGAATCATCGGGTTCCCCCAACTTCATACGGATACATCTTGCCTGTTTAACCCATCCGTCATCGTCACCAATGTATTCAATAGGAGCTGTTAGTAAATGGAATTCTATCCCTTCTTCTTTTGCATGTTGAATCTCTTCATCCCTGGCAGGCATTTCCTTTACAGTACGACGATATAACACAATTGCTCTCTCTGCCCCGAGCCTCTTTGCAGTTCTAACGGAATCCATTGCCACATTTCCGCCACCAACAACGATTACATTTTTGGCTTTTTTAATCGGTGTATCTGCATTAGGAAAATCGTAAGCCTTCATAAGGTTTACACGAGTCAAATATTCATTTGCTGAATAAATACCGTTCAAATTTTCACCAGGAATATTCATAAACCAGGGTAAGCCGGCTCCTGCTCCAATGAATATCGCATCGTATCCTTCTCTGGTTAGCAATTCATCAACGGTAAGAGTCTTTCCAACAATGAAATTTTTAACAAATTTTACACCTATTTTTTCAAGATTGCCGATTTCCTTTTTTAACAGAGCTTTGGGTAATCGAAATTCAGGAATACCATAAACAAGAACGCCACCTAATTCATGGAGAGCTTCATATATAGTAACATCATATCCCCATTTGATAAGGTCACTGGCACAAGTTAAACTAGCAGGACCACTTCCCAAAAGCGCAACCTTTTTTCCATTTTTGGGAAGTACTTTAGGTATCTCGAATTCTCTGTGTGCCATTTCATAATCAGCAGCAAACCTTTCCAGTCTGCCGATAGACACGGGTTTATACTTTTTCCCTAATATGCAAGTAAGTTCGCATTGGACTTCCTGAGGACAAACACGTCCGCAAACAGCGGGTAAGAGATTGTCTTCTTTGATAATATCAATAGCACCAAAAAAATCTCCGTCCGATATTTTAGAGATAAATTTCGGAATGTCAATATTTACAGGACATCCGTTAATACATAATGGTTTTTTACACTCAATACATCTAATAGCTTCGAGCATTGCAGTTTCTTCATCGAAACCGAGATTGACCTCATTAAAATTAGAACGCCTTCCAACAGCATCCTGCTCTGGCATCACCTGCCGCGGGATAGCCATTTTTTCTTTCTTCGTGAGTTCTAGTTTCTTTTTAATAAGTTCTTCTATCTTGGACACATCATTTCCTTATATTTGAAAATTATATTTTTACTTTTTTTATTTCTCTACCAAGTCGACACTCTTCTTCAAATTTTTTAAGAGAAGTCTTTTCTTCATCAATGTAAATTTTCTGTCTATTTTCCAACACACTAAAATCTACCTGGTGACCATCGAACTCAGGACCGTCAACGCACACAAAAACGGTTTTTCCTCCAACAGTGGCTCGACATCCACCACACATGCCTGTAGCATCAATCATTATGGAATTTAAAGAAACCATAGTAGGAATATTCAAAGGACGGGTCATTTCAGATACAGCTTTCATCATAGGTAGAGGACCAATAGCTAAAATAAAATCTACTTTTTTTCCTTCATCCAAAAGTTCCTGAAGCGCATGAGTAACAAAACCTTTTTTACCGTATGAACCATCGTCTGTGGTTATAATAACTTCATCGGTACGGTCTGCCATTTCTTTTTCAGTGATAACAAGATCCCTGGTTCTTGCCCCTATAATTGAAATTACTTCATTGCCAGCCTCCTTAAGTGCTTTAGCAATAGGTAAAGCTTCCGCTGTACCAACTCCTCCACTAATGCAGACAACTCTTCCAAACTTTTCTATGTGAGTGGGTTTACCTAAAGGACCAGCAAGATCATGGATGTAATCGCCTGCTCCAAGCTTATTCAAGTGTTTTGTAGTTTTTCCAATCCCTTGCACAATAATGGTTATAGTTCCATTATTAATATCTGCGTCTGCAATAGTAATAGGAATTCTTTCTCCCAACCCATGAACCCTTAAAACTACGAATTGACCGGGTTTTCTTTTTTCAGCAATGTATGGGGCTTTAATCCTAAATAATTTAATATCAGGAGCAATAAACTCTGCATTAACAATCTTATTCATAATAAATTATTCTACCCTTCTTTATTTTCTAAAGTATTTTATCCTTTAAGAAGCAAAATAAATTATTAAATTAAATTAATATGAACAAAGAAAATTTATAATTTTCTGATTCATCTTCGTTACTTTATAACTTTACCAGCGAAGCAGTTACATTTTTTATTCTACTCTCCTAATTGATCAGTTGAATCGATTACTTTTTGGGATTCACCGGTGAATTGTTATACTTTTTATTCTCGATATTGATTGTAACATTTCGGATTGTTTTCATATTTTTGAATATCTTATCATAGCTGTTTTGAACACAAGTAACGTATAAATATATTAGAATTATCTTTGTCATTAGGTTACTTCGTGAAACAAAATTTGATTGAAATAAATATAATTTATTTTACAGTCCTTTTTTAATTGAAATTAAACTTGCAAAGTTAAATAGGTTAATATAAATTAAAAATTGTAAATTGATTAACCCTACAGCCTCATTTGTCGCAGACATCTCTTTGAGATAGAAAATATGATACGATATTCGGAGACCCGTCTAGGGAAAGTTACGTAGTAGGGTTAATCTAAAAAGTAAAATAGAAGGAGGATTTTCATGTCTTATGACAAATCTTATTCATCTGTAGATGATTTTATGGCAATGGTTATTGCAAAGAATCCAGGCGAACAGGAGTTCCATCAAGCTGTCAGAGAGGTTGTTGAATCTTTATGGGATTTTATACAAGGGAATCCGGTTTATATTCATAACAAAATATTAGAAAGAATGGTTGAACCAGAAAGAGTAATTATGTTTCGTGTTCCATGGCTCGATGATAGTGGTAATATACAGATCAACCGGGGTTACCGTGTACAATTTAATTCCGCTATTGGACCATATAAAGGCGGATTACGTTTTCACCCATCTGTAAATCTCAGCATCTTAAAATTTTTAGGATTTGAGCAAATATTTAAAAATAGTTTAACTACACTCCCAATGGGAGGTAGCAAAGGCGGCTCTGATTTTGATCCTAAAGGTAAATCTGATAATGAAGTCATGAGATTTTGTCAATCCTTTATGACTGAACTTTTTCGCTATATTGGTGCTGACACTGATGTTCCAGCCGAAGACATCGGTGTTGGCGGTCGTGAAATCGGGTATTTATTTGGTCAATATAAACGCTTAAGTAATGAATTTACTGGAGTATTGACAGGAAAAGGTTTGAACTGGGGCGGCTGTCTGATTCGGCCCCAGGCAACGGGATACGGCAATGTCTATTTCGCCGAAAGAATGCTGAAAACAATTGGCGAATCCTTTAAAGGAAAAACAGTTACAATTTCCGGGTCCGGCAATGTTGCCCAATATTCAGCTGAAAAAGTACTTCAATTAGATGGGAAAGTTGTTACTTTTTCGGATTCGAACGGCACAATATATGATCCTGACGGAATTGATAAAGAAAAATTGGATTTCGTTTTTGAATTAAAGAACATAAAAAGAGGTAGAATTCGAGAATACGCTGAAAAATATGGAGCTGAATATTGGGAAAATCAACGCCCCTGGAAAGTTAAATGCGACATTGCATTACCATGTGCCACACAAAATGAAATTAGTGAAGACGATGCAAACACCTTGCTTAATAATGGATGTATCTGTGTTTCCGAAGGTGCAAATATGCCATCAAATCCCGGCGCAGTTGATATATTTTTAAAAAATAAAATTCTTTTTGCTCCCGGAAAAGCCGCTAATGCAGGCGGAGTTGCTGTTTCCGGATTGGAAATGAGCCAAAATAGTCAGCGGTTATCCTGGACTTATGAAGAAATCGAGACAAAATTGAAAACTATTATGGAGAATATCCACACGCAATGTGTTAAATACGGCACAGATGGCGATTACATAAATTATGTCAAAGGTGCTAATATTGCCGGCTTTATTAAAGTTGCAGACGCTATGTTAGCGCATGGCATTGTTTGATTTGGCATTTTCAGTGAAAACACAAGGTCAGGCCCTATTCTATTAATCCCGACTCCTGTCAGCCTTCGGGAAATCGCTTCAATTTGAAATTCTTGTCCCTCATAACACAGTGAAGCATGGGTGAAATTTGCGCCAAAGATGTCCCCTTGGGGAAATTCTGGCTCGTTCTGGGTAGGGATTCAATATCTCTAATTTCGCCAGGAAAACTGAGGATTTTCTCAATATTGAAAAAATATTTTTAATAAAAAAACAATATAATAGGTAATTCCTGTGTCATAACATTCAAGGTGAAAATGAATTATTTTCGTGGCAATTAATTTAAACAATTACCTTTGCTTCACGGTATGTTTTTTGCCCCATAGCCTTAATGTTGTTTTGATATTTAACGATAACGATTAAAAATAGACATTGTTATGTTTCAAAGAGGATAACATTTATGAATTACACATCCGTTGAAGAGTTCATGCAGATGGTGATTGCCAAGAACCCGGCTGAACAGGAGTTCCATCAAGCTGTCAGAGAGGTTGTTGAATCTTTATGGGATTTTATACAAGGGAATCCGGTTTATATTCATAACAAAATATTAGAAAGAATGGTTGAACCTGAAAGAGTAATTATGTTTCGCGTTCCCTGGCTTGATGATAGTGGTAATATACAGATCAACCGGGGTTACCGTGTACAATTTAATTCCGCTATTGGACCATATAAGGGCGGATTACGTTTTCACCCATCTGTAAATCTCAGCATTTTAAAATTTTTAGGGTTTGAACAAGTATTTAAAAATAGTTTAACTACGCTCCCAATGGGAGGTAGCAAAGGAGGCTCTGATTTTAATCCTAAAGGTAAATCTGATAATGAAGTTATGAGATTTTGTCAATCATTTATGACTGAACTTTTTCGTTATATTGGTGCTGATACTGACGTACCTGCTGGAGACATCGGTGTCGGAGGTCGTGAAATCGGGTATTTATTTGGTCAATATAAACGCTTAAGTAATAAATTTACTGGCGTATTAACAGGAAAAGGCTTGAACTGGGGCGGCAGTCTAATTCGTCCTGAAGCAACAGGTTTTGGAGCAATTTATTTCTTAGTTGAAATGTTAAAAGAAATGGGACAGGATATTAAAGGAAAAACAATTGCGGTTTCAGGTTTTGGAAATGTAGCATGGGGTGCCATCTCAAAAGTGACTGAACTTGGGGCAAAAGTTGTTACAATTTCCGGTCCTGATGGCTATGTTTACGATCCTGGCGGTATTACCTATGAAAAAATCAATTATTTACTTGAAATGAGAGCAAGCTGTAGAGACAGAGCCCAAGATTTCGCAGATAAATTTAATGTTAGATTCATTGCAGGGAAAAGACCCTGGGAAGTTCCGGTTGATATTGCTCTTCCTTGCGCAACTCAAAATGAGTTGAATGAAAATGATGCTAAAGATTTACATAAAAATGGTTGTAATGTTGTCGCAGAAGTTTCAAACATGGGCTGCACAATGGAAGCTGTAAATTATTTCCATAAAAACGGTATTGTGTATGCTCCGGGAAAAGCTGTGAATGCCGGTGGAGTAGCTGTTTCAGGGCTGGAAATGAGTCAAAACAGCTTACGTTTATCCTGGTCACGTGAAGAAGTGGATAATAAGTTGAAAGGTATTATGAAAAGCATTCACAATACATGTTTGAAATATGGAAAAGACGGCGATATTGTTAATTACGTGAAGGGTGCAAATATTGGTGGTTTTATCAAAGTCGCTGATTCGATGTTAGACCAGGGTGTAGTGTAAATAGTACCTCGAGTTAGCGACAAACCAAAGTAAACGCCAATTTGAATGAACAAACCTAAATTTAAAAAGAAATTTATACAAAAACTAAAATGAAGATTGAATTAAATGACGAAAAATATAATAAATCAATTACTCAATTTCTTAAGATAAAACCGGTGAAATAAAACCTTTAAATGAATGAAAAATACTTTTTAATGAGAGTAAATGTATATTATTAAGCAAAAGGTCAATGATGGATCAAATCCGTTGATGAACCGACGGGTTAACCCGTCAGTTGCAGGTAATAATCCGCACATCAACAGATTTAAACCATAACCAAAAGGACAACGTATGAAAGAAAATGATGAACAACTATGGACAGTAAAAGGAGCTACTCTCAGCGACAAATCAGCAAGAAAAGAATACAAATTAACCCAAGAGGAAATTCTTGATGGAATTAATGAAGGTAAATTGCATTATCGAGTAAATTATATATATGACAATCCATGGTACAGATTGCTAAGAACCGAAGTTGAAAAATTTGTTGAAGAAAAACATGGAGCCAAGCATTTACAAGAAAATAAATTAAAAACTGAGTTGAAACAAATTGATAAAGAGTTAAAAACATTAAAAACTCAAACTCAAGTTCTTGAAATAAGAAAAAAAGAGTTACATTTGAAATTAGGTATAAAGAATGATAAAAAGGAAAAAAATTAAATCTAGATATTTTTTAAATTAGTGAATGAGAAATAAACAGGATGAATAAATTGATTAAAAAAAGTTTGAGATCGGTTTGGTCAAAAACATGAATAACAAATCGGCTGATATTAGAAGAATAATGGTCAGTCGCTAACAATAGCTAAATGCAAGCGGGCAGAAAGTACAAATATGAAAATAATTACAATAAATAAATATTATAGCGGTTTGATAAGCTGGTGCATTGAAAGGTCCGCCAGCATTTAGCCCCGCCGTTAAATTGTATTAAAAACGGGGGTATTTTACTCCCGTTTTTTATTTTTAAAAAGAATTGCACTCAGTAGAAAAATCTGATATATTACATAAGCAAAATATGAAAACGGCTAATGATATATATCCGTAAAAATGCAAAATTCCCTGTAAAATAGAGTTTTTATGAATCACATGAAATTTTTATTCGTTTTGATCTTACTCAGTTCCCTCTCATTTGCACAAAAACCAATTGCTGTTATTGATTTTGAAGCAAATGGTATATCTGAGGGAGAGGCAAGAGCTTTGACAGACCGGCTAAGAAATGAACTCTTTAAATTTAAAAATTTCCAGGTAATGGAACGTTCTTTCATGGAGGAAATACTAAAAGAACAGGGATTTCAGCTATCAGGTTGTACTTCTGATGAATGTGTTGTAGAAGTTGGAAGATTAATCGGTGTTGAGCAAATGGTGGGCGGAAGTATAAGCAAAGTAGGAAATGTTTTTTCAGTTTCTGCCCGAATTGTTAGTGTTGAAACAGGTAAGATATTAAAAGTATCCAGCTATGATTACAAAGGAGAAATTGATGGATTATTGACACAGGGAATGCATGAAGTTGCTTCTCAATTAGCCACTGAAAAATCTACAGTAACATTACCACTTGCAAGAAGCGTCGGAGCGTTCTATATAACTTCAGAGCCTTCAGGCGCTATGGTTTGGATAGATGACAAAAAAGTAAATGGCTTTACTCCGTTAGTGATTGAAAATCAACCCGTTGGTGAACATAAAATATATCTGGAGAAAGGCGGCTATTCCACTGAGATAACAGCTGAACTTCAATCAAATGATATAAGGAGACTTAATCTTATATTAAAATTTGGCGTAGGTAAACTCCGGGTAATAACGAATCCATACGAGGCTGACATTTTTCTTGATGGAGTAATTAAGGGGAAATCTCCGGTACTTATAAAAAATATAAAAGCTGGTTTTCATGATTTAAGAATAACCAAAGAAGGATATTCTTCAGTAACAGATAGAATAGAAATAAAAAGTAAGTTGACAGAAGAAATTAAAATTGATTTAAAAGAACTTGCCACAATCTCAATTAATAGCAATCCATCTGGCGCATCAATTAAAATAAACGGTACCGCAATAGGAAAAACTCCTATTGGATTAGGATTGGATGAAGGCAACCATGAGATTGAGTTAAGTAAAAAAGATTACTATGAGAAAAAAGCCTCTTTTGGTATAAAAGCAGGAGAGCAAAGAGAGATAAAATTGGATTTAAAACATCACGTTGGAGCTTTTAGAATATCCTCATATCCTGCTGGTGCTGATATGTTTTTAGATGGAAAAAGAAAAGGGAAAACCCCTTTAAAAATTTCAAATGTAGTCACCGGGAATCATTCAGTAGAAGTCAGAAAACAGGGATATTTTCCTAAAAAAAATAATTTTAATGTTAGGGTCAATTCCATTAGCAAGAGCAATTTTGATCTTATATCTATTGCAAGTATTAATGATAAGATAAATAGATTCAAAGCAAAAGGTCTTTCTGGTTAAGAGGAGCAATCCTGAGTTCAGCTATTGGTGGGTATTTTAAATACTCATCCGATAAACATTATGATGAATATTTGACTGCCACTGATAAAGCAACCAGATTGCATAGAACTATTGAAACTGAAATAAAAATATATTCAGCTGCTTTTGGAATAGGAACTGCCTGTCTCATTCCAACTTATACTAATCATTTAAAGCAGGTAAAACTAAAGCAAGAATATGATATTAGTTTCATTACTCAAAAAGAAAATATCACCGTTGTTTTGGGTGTAAATTGGAATTAATTTATTTTGAGTTATAAATTGTTTTGAATGGAAATCTAAATTACTATACAAGGAGATAAACAATTATGAGAGATACGATATCTTTTAATGAAGCGCTGGAAACAGCGGAGAAATTACCAATAGAGGATCAGGAAACATTGATTGAGATTTTAAATAAAAGAATTATTGAAAAGCAGCGCTCCAAACTTGCCAGAGAAATCCGAAATGCTCAGAGGGAATTTAAAGCGGGTAAATGCAAACCGACATCAGCAGATGAACTTATGAGAGAAATATTATCATGAGGCGATTGTTGCTGAGATCAAATTCTTTTGTGCGAGCAGCTAAAAGAGTAGTGAAAAAGAATCCTGATTTCGCTAACATTTTGAAAGATACATTGAATTTATTAGAAAAGGATGCTTTTAATCCTCATTTACGGACTCACAAATTAAAAGGTAAACTCGGGAATTCATGGGCATGCAGCGCGGGGTATGACTTGAGAATTATATTTAAATTTGTGAAATATGAAGAAAATGAAGCTATCCTTCTGGAGACAATTGGAACGCATGAAGAAGTTTATTAAAAGGAGACTATTACGATTCAAACTTTGCGAAAGCTACTACAACATAAATCCCGAATATATATTGGAGTCTTTAGTGAAACTACGAACAAACTTTCGCAAAGTTCATTGGCTTAACTACACTTGTCATAGGATTTAAAATAATGGGAAATAAGTATAGTGATTGCTTTTATTGTGGTGGAAATGTGGAAGAGCAGTTTTTGCCTCGTGAAATCAGGATAGATAGTAATTTATTTATTATTGAGAACGTTCCTATGGGTGTTTGCGTGCAATGTGGAGAAAAAGTGCTTAAACCTGAAGTAGCAGAATCTATTGATCGAATCATCAAAGAGAAAAAAACCTGCTAAGACTATTTCTGTTCCAGTATATTCATTTTAGTGGGATTCAAACTTTGCGAAAGCTACTACAACAGAAATCCCGAATATATATTGGAGTCTTTACTGACATGCCGAACAAACTTTCGCAAAGTTCGTTGGGCAGATTTTAAAAGAGAATTAATATGAAGTCAAAAAATTATTTCATTTTTATCACATTCATATTGATCGCGCTTTTTATCTCTTGCGAAGATAAAGAGTGGAAAAATCCTTTTGACGCAAATAATGATCCAAAAAGCTGGGCACCGAAAAATCTGAAAATAGAAAAAATGTCACTTACAATAATAAATTGTATTAAGAACAAAATAAAAGATTCAAGTTTATAAAAGGGAGAAGTACTAAATTTATCTGGCGATTTTTATCCGAGGAGTCGAAGTTTAATTCAAAAATACAGCATTAAAATGACAATTTTTATTAGCGTTCATTAGCGGTTTTCACTTATAAATAATCGCAATACCTTTTTTTCCATCCATTTTTACTACCAATGGATGCTCTATATAAACATGGGCAAAGTAATTAGTCTTTTCAACAGCATTTTGTTTCTTTAGCCAATTCCAGTCAATAAAATCCTTATTGGAATTGTATGGAACGTCAAAATATCCGACATTCATTGAAACAAGGTTGTGAAAGAAGTGAGTTCCTTGTGATGGGTCGATATTAAAATCTTCCAATCCTGTTTCAACGATAACTTTTGCATTACAGATTTGGAACCATCGTACAGGAATGCCTAAAAATCTATCCATTGAGCCCCAACGTCCGGGACCAATCAAAATGTATTTTTTATTTTCCTTTTTCATTTTTGAATTGAGTTGTTCGATCTCTTTTTGCATTTCGAGAGTCTTCATTTTATTAAATCTTTCCGGGATTGAATAAATGATATCCTTAACAACAGTAATAACACCATTTCCCATTCCTTTTTCAGTATAAAGTAAAAGTTTGTCACGGTTGATTTTTTTAGGGATAAGAATTATCTCTTCTGATGTAACGGAAAGTGGACGAATTTGTAGGATGTAGAATGTTGGAAATTTGTCATTTTTCAGGTCTTTTTCCAGATTCACAGCAAATTCTATCTCTACCGGCATTCCAAAAGCATTCTTCCCGATTTCGAGTAATTTCTCAGTGATTTCTGCCAGAGGGAAATAGTTATATTTTAAAATATTATCAAAGGATATAACTCTTGGACCTTTTTTAGTTAAACCTGGAACTAAACGGTTATCTTGATAATCCCAAACAGAAGCTATGTGATTAAGTGCTCCATGCTCCTCAGCTATCTTTATTTCCATTTTAAGTAAAGTAGCATCCTCTCCAATTGTCAGATCAAATTCCTTATGCTCCATATCTACTGCATAAAAAGTTTTTTGTGAGTTTCCTACAAGAGCCTCTGGTTGTATAAATTCAATCTTTGGATAACGTGGGCAAAAACGGTAAATTTTACCACCTTTGATTACAGTTCTCCCTAACCCGGAGGCTACTGTTACAATTCCATCCTCACTTTTCAGATGAGAAATAGGATAAAAATTATGAGATTGAGCAATTCCGGAAAAATGAGGATAATAAGAGTCTTTACTAAATGATGAACCTACAATGTGCTGAATAATCACTGCCATTTTTTCTTCTTCCAGCTGGTAATTGAGGTTTTCGATATAGGCTCTTGCGTTTTTAATAAAAACAGAAGCGAACACCAGTTTGATTGTATTCGTTAGTTGTTGAAATCTGATATTTTTATCTGGATGGTTATTAGGAAGCATGAATGTTCTGTAAATTCCGGCAAAAGGCTGTGAATAAGAGTCCTCTAATAATCCTGAAGAACGTACAGCAAGTGGATAGTTAATGTAATCTAGTAAGATGTGTAACTTTTCGACTAATTCAGGTGACAGTTCTCCTCTTAGAAAGATTCGATCTATTTCAAAGTCATCTTTTTTTTCCAGAGCATTGTCATCTATATGGTTGTGTTCTATAAAAAAATCATATTCGTTAGTGCCAATAATAGCAGTACTTGGTAATGTGATATGAACATCAGTAAAGTGTTTTTCAAATTCCATTGTTACAAGCAAAGCATTTAAGAATGCAAGTCCACGCCCTTTTCCCCCTAAAGAGCCTTCGCTTAATCGAACGATTTCATTAGTTCTACTCAGACTAAAGGGATCGAAGTTAATGATTTTCCCTTTATTGCGATTTTTTTGTATTGTTTTGATGCTTGCTAAAAGATGTTTTCTTAGTTCTTGAGTAGAGGAGAAGTCTTTTATTTTTAAGGGGCGAATTTTTTTTGCTATTTCTATCTCGCCCCGTGCCATTAACCACGCTGAGAAGTGGTTCCTTTTGCTGTGATAGATTAGAGACTCATTCGGTACTATTTTTAACTTTTCCTCAAATTCAGATAATGAACCGGCTCTAGCAATTTCAACTTCTTTGTTATTTCTGAATACAAAGTCTCCGAAACCAAGATTATCTACGATAAATTTCCGTAAATCATGAAGAAGATGTTTAGAATATTTATGCAAAAAAGTGGCATTTATCTTGTCTGCCTTTTCCTTATTCTCTAAGTCGGAAGATGACAAAATATTTGATAAATCAAGTCCTTCTTCGCCGATTTTGGAAATAAGTCTTATTCCTGCTTCATTATCAATTTTACCATTGTGCTTATAACTGATGTCAGAAATAATAGCAATGATGTATTCTCTGTATTTTTGATATATCTCATACGCTTCTTCGAAATTATGGGCAAGGATTACTTTGGGGCGTGCACGCATACGGAGACGTTTATTTATATCACTCAATTCTTCATTGATCAGAATTTGAGTCTGTTTTACAATTTCAGAATATAGAAGTGGTAAAAAAATCGAATAGTATTGGATTGAATCCTCAACTAACAATATTACTCGGACAAATCCACGTTTCGTATCATATTCAACATTTCTTCTGTCTTCTATAGATTTCACCATTGCAAGGAATAACTTTGAGTCACCGTTCCATAGAAATACGTTATCAAAAGGTTTTAATTCTTCCTGATATTTATCTATTAATTGAATATCTGATTGAACGTTGAGTAGAAGCAGGACCGGCAAATCAGGTTGCTTTGCTTTAATTTGTTTGACGAGTTCAAAGGGAGAAATGCCTCCGATGCGAAACATAGTTATTACCAGATCAAATTGTTTTTCTTCCAAAACTTTTAAAGCGTCTTCACCAGTGGGAACACTGGTTATCTTTGGAGCAGTACTCAAATTAAGTTGTTTATACTCACCGGAAATTTGTTCGGAGAGGCGACCGTCCTGTTCAAATATAAACGCATCATAAAAGGTTGAGACTAAAAGGATTTCTTTAACTCTATTATGCATTAAATAGTGGAAACTATCTTCGCCATATTTAAATTTATTGTAGTAATAGTTCAGTTCTTTAGTATCCATAAAATCCTTTTAAATTATCAAAAGTTAATTAAGTATATTGATATTTTATGGAATTATTCAAGTAAAATATTTTATACAATCTCGAGACTAAATTTATATTTTAGCAAATTTTGACGGAGTTTATGTCTTAAAAGCCTACTTTTTCTTTTGAGTCAATAAGCTGACAATAATTATGATGGAAAAAGCTAAAATATAACTGGAAAATCTCTCTGTAATAAGATTTTGTAATGTTGGTATATTTTTCCAGATAATTGTAGTTAATGCACCGGTAAGCATGCCGCCGATAGCACCTTCACGTGTTATTTTTTTCCAGTAAATAATGCAAAGAAGGACAGGTCCAAAACTGGCTCCTAATCCTGACCATGCATAAGAAACCAATGAAAACACAAGTTCAGTAGAAGTATATGCCAGAACAAAAGCGATGATCCCAACAATAATAGTTGAGATTCGACTAACAAGTAGCAATTTTTCAGGTGTAAATTCTTTTTTCCCTACTTTGTGAAAAATATCCTCTGTGATTGCTGATGCTGTAACTAATAGTTGTGAATCAGCAGTGGACATCATTGCTGCCATTGCACCTGATATTAAAATTCCTGCAAAATACCCGGGCATCAAGTGAGTAGCCATAAATGGCATGATACTTTCAGGGTCACTGAATTGACCTTTACCATAAAGAGCTATTCCTACAACACCCATGAAAAAAGCACCGAAGAAAGCAGGAATTGCCCATGAGAAAGCAATTATTCTACCTTTTTTTATTTCAGAGGAATTTCTTATTGCTAAAAATCGTGCTAACAAATGTGGTTGACCAGTATATCCAAACCCCCAACTTAATCCACCCAAAATAGCTAAAAATGCCATTATGCCGGTTTTACCTCCTGTGAATGACAATAAGGCTGGGGATAGTTCGTTCAAATGAGTAGTATCTGCGTTAAAGAGTTCAATTGTTCCCGCGATTGGGAGTATAACTAGCGTGGCAAACATAATGATTGCCTGTACAACGTCAGTCCAAACCACAGCATAGAATCCACCTAAAATTGTATAAAGTAGTATGATACCGGCACCAATTAACATTCCATTTAGGTGAGAAATCCCAAAAGTAACATTGAGAACCTTTCCTGCTCCATTGAATTGTGCAGCAACATAAAAAGTAAAAAAGAAAGTAATTATCATTGATGATATAATTCTAATTGTTTTTCCCTCATCGTTAAAATGATTTGCAATCAGGTCGGGCAGAGTTAAGGAATTGTACTTTCCGGCTAAATTTCTTAATGGAACAGCAATAAATAACCAGGAAAAAATGATGCCCAGTAAGCATCCAGCTACGGTCCACATTTCTAAAAATCCTACTGCCAGAGCTGCCCCCGGAAGACCAATCATAAGCCATGCAGATTCACCACTGGCTCTTTCGGATAGAGCAATGGCTATAGGTCCTAATTTTCTATCAGCTAAAAGAAAATCTGTGTGCGTTTTATTTCTTCCTGCTGTCTTTACTCCAATTGCTAATACAACAATCAAGTACAAAAAGAGACCAACCAAAATTGGATTCATATCCGACCTATACCTTAATTGAATTATAAATAATCATCTTGTATTAAAAGCAAATTTAACAATTAATGAAGATTATTCAATCTTTTCATTTTCGGGCTTTAATTAGGTTAAGAAGGGAAAATAGAATATTTACTGCACCGAATTCAAACGCACAACTTTCATTTAACGGTACTGGAAAGCGAATAGTAATGTCAGGCAACCCGAATGTTGTAGTAATTGGAAATTTTGGTGTAACATCACAAAATGTCGTTCCCAATTTCCAGCATGGCGGGCAATGGTATGACTATTTTTCGGGAGATACTTTTAACATTGTGAATACTACGGAATCAATATCTTTGGAGGCGTGACAATTCCACATATTTACAGACGTAAAGTTAGAAACACCCGAACAAGGAATTTTATCGGATATTGAACCGTATTTTGGAAATATACCTGAAAGATTTTACTTAGGTAACAACTATACAAACCCGTTTAATTCGTCAACCACTTTTGAGTATGAATTGGATATTGCTTCTGTCGTAGAAGTTCAAATTTATGATTTACTTGGCAGAGAAATTTACAGTAAACAAATAGGCAATCAGAATCCTGGATTTTATAAATTCAGTTGAAATGGTAAAGATGACAATGGATTAGACGTGCAATCAGGAATTTATTTTGCGGTGTTTAGAAGGAACGGGGATATTAAAATACAGAAGGTAACTTTATTAAAGTGAAAATAGGGCGGTAACCCGACTTAAATCGGGAACTATTTTAAAAATAATTGAGTGGCTTATTTCTTTCTCTGCCTGTCCGCCACTTCTGGCAACTGCCGGGTGGCAGGCAGGCCTTCTTTGCTCCGCAGGATGTTGGGGTGAATAATCATGGTTGAAAAATCTTAACAAGAACCATTATCTAATAATCCAGACATCGACAGTATAAGCGGGAATTCTTAAATTAATTTTATCGTCATTTACATCTAATGAATTATTATTAATCAGCGACTGCAGAGATTTGCAGTTCATCCATTCCGTTAGATTTAAAGTAACTGTTTGCTCGGTATTGCCTTAATTTAGCACCACTATTAATCTTTCGTAAATATCTCCACGTGAATAAATCATGATATCTTTACTTGTGAAGAAGTTAAGATAATTGCCGCGGCGGAGAAGTGTTTTAATCTATTTCGTAAATAATTCAGAATGAGACCCTGTTCTTTCAAATATAATATTATCGCTTGTCTTTTTGTAAATTATAAGCCAATCAGGTTCGATATGACAGTCTCTATAGCCTTTGAATTCACCTATTAATTGATGATCTCTGTATTTAGGTTTTAATTTTTCACCAGAGGCTAATATTTTAATAATTATCTTTAATTTATTAAGGTCTTTATTCTGTTTTTTAATTTTCTTGTAATCTCTCTTGAATTGGGAGGTATAATATATTGTCAACTTTCAAGTTCCTTAAAAAGTTCATCCATAGTATTTACTTTATGAATTTCTTCGCCTCTTTCTGATTTCCGAATAGTTTCAGTAGTAAGTTCATTAGGGATTTTTAAATCAAATGGGATTCCTTTTTGAAGTGTAACTTGCATTAAATACATTGAAATCGCTTCTGACATAGAAATGTGTAGTTTTTTTAATATTCCTTGAGCCTTCAGTTTTATTTCTGGGTCGATACGAGCTTGTATTGTTGCTGTTTTAGGCATCTTTAACCTCCTTTTTAACTGATACGATTGTAATGACAATAAACATACATATAATATACATTCAATCTGATTAAAAGTTTCAATAAAATCAACTTGATTTTCAAGATATTCTAAAAAACGACTTTTCTGTGATAGCAATCTTTTGAAAAATCTTAGCAAGGACCATTATTTAATAATCCAAACATCGCCGGTATAAGCGGGAATTCTTAAACTAATTTTATTGTCATTTACATCTATTAAATCTTTATCAATTAGTGACTGCAGAGATTTGCAGTTCATCCATTCAGGCAGATTTAAAGTAACTGGTTGCTCGGTATTTCCTTTATTTAGCACCACTATTAATTTTTCGTAAATATCTCCACGTGAATATATCATTACATCTTTATTTGTGAACAGATTTAGGTAATCGCTGCGGCGGAGAGCAGAATGTTTTTTCTCAGGTTAATTATCTTGGATGTATTTTTTATTTGTTCCTTCTCAAGAAGTTTTAATTCATCACCAAATCGCATCATTCTGCGATTATCCGGATCATTTGCACCTGTTATTCCGAATTCATCTCCGTAGTCAATAATTGGCACTCCCGGTACAGTCAGAAGATAAGTAAGAAAGATGAGTTCTTTTTGATATGCAAATTTGTGGTCAACTTCAATTGGAATATTCTGCCACGCTCTTTCAGTACCATTATCTGATAATGTCAGATCCTCGTCAAGAAAAGCCATCATGCGCACCTGGTCATGGCTGTCCATGATATTACCCATCTTATTATTATAACCGTAAACTTCAAGAGCCTTTTCAATTGCTGAATTAAGATCCTGGAAATTTCCTTCTTTTTCTACAAAAATTCTCCTTGAAGTGAAAAATTGATTGAAACTAAACTGTGCATCTAACATTGCAGAGTTAACAAAAGATTTTATAAGATCGTAGCCACCGAAGGATTCTCCTATCTGATAGACATCCAATTTACGTGAGGGATTGACATTTGTTTTAATTTTACGTGTTAAAGTCTTCCAGAACTTATAGGGGACATGTTTCGTTGCATCGTGCCTAGAAAACATCAATGTCGGTTTCTTGAAGCCACCAGACTGCGTTATCCGTCATTGTTTGAAGAGCTTCATTAGAATTAACATAATCAAATGATGGTAAGAATGTATCGAACCAGGTTGTCAGCATATAACTCATATAACCTTTTATTCACAATGAATTATGTCTCAGAGATATAGTTGTAATCCTTAATTTTAGACAATTTTGTCAAAGACATCTCTTCGAGAAAACTTAACATTACCGATACATCACCATTGCAGAGATTGGTTTTACTTTTATGGATAATTCTGATATTGGCTCAATTATCTCCGTACCGGCAGTAGAATCATCAACTACGAGAATCCAATTTTCCCTGGGAATCTGAAAAGTTTCGACATTTCTTTCCGTATTAATTAAGACCAAAACTTCTTTCCATTTATCACCGGAGTTACCTCTTTGGAGCTTATATGCTATGCAGTTATCGGGAACCTTTAGTCCAATATCTTCGAAGAAAATCAGGTTTTTCTTAATATCTTCTGCATTACTCATGCGAAATATTGGATGTTCTTTTCTTAACTTGATAAGACCTTTGTGATATTTAAAGATGTCCTTATTTTGTTTTTTCAATTCCCAACGGATTTTATTTATCTCGTCAGGTTGATTATAGCTATTATGTGAACCGCCTTTGCTTCTAAGAAATTCCTGTCCGCCATGAATAAATGGAATACCTTGTGATGTGAAAAGAATTGCAGCTGCGAGTTTATCCATCGCTCTTAATTCTGACTCAGTGACTGTTGTGTCATTCTTGGTTGAGACCTTAAGCTGATCCCATAAAGTACGTCCATCATGGCAAGCAACATAATTAAGTACCTCAAGTGGAGAATCAGCAAAGTCGGTAATGCTTCCTTTAATCCCTCGCTTTACAGCTTCCATATTTTTCCCTGTCTGAATATAACCTGGTTCAATATTATACCAAGGACCTTTTAAGGTATCCCGAAAGTTGTCGTTGAATACTGCAAAACCTTCACCTCTCTGAGTACCTTTTATTGTCGGTTGAATAGGAGTTTCTCCCGAAGTCCACGGCTCACCATAAATAAAAATATTATGATTAATTGCTCTGAGTGCTTTCACAATTTCACGCATCGTTTTAATATCAATTAATCCCATAAGATCAAAACGGAAACCGTCAATCTTATAACTTTCCACCCAATACTTTAGTGATTCTATAATGAAGCGCCTAACCATTGGATTTTCTGTTCGGACTTCATTTCCACATCCGGAGCCGTTCCAGTAAGAACCGTCAAATTTTTCTCTATAATAAAAGTTCGGAACAAAACCGTTAAAGTTGTATCGAATTTCTGGATTAGTTTCCGAAGTATGGTTATAGACGACATCCATTACTACTTTTATACCATGTTTATGGAAACTATCTACTAGCTGTTTAAATTCACTTACTCTGCTATTATTGAGAGGATTCGTAGCAAACCAACCATCAGGAGAGTTAAAATTGACAGGCATATATCCCCAGAAGTATTTTTCAGAGCGCTCATCATTTTCAAAATCCTGTACAGGCATAATTTGTACAGTATTTACTCCTAAATCTAAAAGGTGATTGAGAGCAGTAGAGATTTTCGTTCCAGGAATCGTCGTGTTTTCCTCAAAAAAGCCGATGTATTTACCCTTATTTTTTGCTCCTGAATTTTCACCAATTGTAAAATCCCTTATGTGTACTTCGTATATAATTGCATCCTGAAATGGGAAATCAGGACTGTCAGCAATCGGTGTATTATCATCTATAATTAGTCCTCGACCATTATGAGCAGTAACACATCTTGCGTACGGATCAATCACTTCTGTTTTAGGATCATAAGAAGGATCAGGACCATCAACAGTATAAGTGTAATACTTTCCTACTAAATTTTTAGGAATACTGATTTTCCAAATACCTCGCTTACCTTTTATTAGTTGAAATAACTCAGGTTTTCCACCTTCGGCTTTTTGATATAGATGAAGTGTAACACTTGTAGCACCTGGTGCAAATACTGATAATTTAGTTTCGTCTCGTGTATAAGATATTCCTAATGTTTCATCAGTAATATACTCTGGACTATCGAGAATTCTTCGGATGTATAATTTCCCGGGCAGAAATCCCTTAATCTTGATTTTTCCTGGTAATAAATTTAAATCTATTTTATTTTGGGTAGTTAATTGAAGTATGTTCGAAGAACCAATATTCTCTGGAATTAAAGATACATTTGAAAGATTAATCTGAGACCCATCGTTAAAGTAAATAATAGGGTGTAATTGGGGAATTTCTTCTTTTTTAATATTATGTGTTAAAACAACATTAATTATATCTGAACCATCTATAAAAGCCTTTCTTACAGATGGTTTCGTATCAGGAAGTTCGGTAAATACTGTGCCATTTCCTTGAAGAAACCAGATTTCCGTTGATACATTACGGCTCCATAATCTATTTGGAGCATCCTTTTTCTCCCAGTTTTTATATTTGGGAATAAAAGAAATATTACACTGATCCGGATATTTTTTTGTGTCTAAAATAAAGATTAATCCAAAGGTATCTTTTTTATCCGCCTTTAATTCAAGATTAAAATGATCTGTCCAGGTCCATAAGGTCCAATCATCATATTTGTTATCGTACCGATGATAATGAATAGTTAAAGTGTCCATTTGAATTTTCTCTTCTTTAATGCATTGGTTAATAAAAAATAAACATAAAAAAAGGTCAAGAACTACTACTTTCTTAGAGATTCTTAATTGACACATTGATCAAGCCCTTTTTGGTGAGATTATATATTTGGCAGAGAGTTGAATTAATGCTTTTTTAAATTGAATTGAGAGGTTCAACAAGGTCAATATTTTTATTAGAAGTTATGAGTCCACTTAAAAAAGGTGAGCTATTAGAAAAAGAAACCGTTTCCCGTGGGGATCTCTATGAGAGAAACGGTTGAAGAAGTAATATTGTTTAGGATTAACCCCCGACTTTCCCAATAAGGGATGCCTATGGCAAAGTCGAGGGTTAATAAGAATTTACCAGTTATAATAACTTTTTTTCTCATAGAGATGCCGTTGGCAAACAGTTTCTGAATTTTTGGTATTATGCAAAATACAATTCAAGTTTCAACCTTTCTTAAGCAAACTCAAGTTATGATAAAAAATTTGAAAATAACTTTTTCTACTTCTAATATTTTAACAATATTTCACTTTAAATGATATTAAAATCTGATGATAATTTGATGTGGAAGAAGAGTAAAACGGACAAAATATATATTAACAGGTATACTTAAAATATTAAAATTTACCCCTCTATATAATACTGAATTTACTGGGATGTTATAGAGATATGCTCAATAGGGCGCATGACCTATTGAATGATGGCTCCCATCGATAAACTCAGGGTAACATTCAATTAATTACTTAAATACTTCTTGCTATATTATATATAAACCCGTTTCTGTATTCTATATCAGCCAAAGACATATCGGGTTTAATACTTTTTTCTTAAATTGAAAAGCCGTTCCTCAATTTCTCTCAGAACGGCTAAAAGTGTTAATCTTGTTTTAAAATTCCAAAATCTTGAATTTAGACTCTTCTTTTAAATTTTTTATATGATCAAGATATGCTTCATTTTGTTTCTTTTCTTTAATCTTTTTTTCTAATTGCAGCTGAACTTTTTCCAGAGGTTGTGTTTCTTTCTTCCGGTCAATTACTTTGAGAATGTGATAACCGAAGCGCGTTTCAATAATATCACTTATTTCGCCAATAGGAACAGAAAAAGCCGCATCTTCAAAAGGCTTGACCATAGCACCTCGTCCAAAATCTTTATATAATCCACCATTATTTTTAGAACCCGGGTCTTCTGAATATTCTTCTACCAGTTTAGCAAAATCTTCTCCCTGCTTTGCTCGCTCAAGAATTACTTCCATCTTTTTGCGGATTTCGATTTTAGCAGAATCGCTTTTTCCCTGTGTCATTAATAAAATATGTCTCACTGAAGCGGTTTTATCTTCATTGTATAACTTTTGAATTTCTTCTTCACTAACCTCAGTTTCTTTCGACAGAGTTTCATCTAAATAGTGATTAATTGTTAAGCTATTCTGAATATCATTTTTTACCTTTTCTATACTCATTCCATTTTTATTTAACCATTCCATGAATTTTTCCTTACCTCCAGCACGTTGATATTGGAGAGATAAAATACTATCAACTTCTGTCTGAGGTACAATAATATTTTTCTTTTCTGCAGCATTTAATAATAACTTTTGTTCGCCTAATCCATTTGAAAGACCCTCAATGACTTCCTTTATGCCATTAGCGTCCATACTTTTTAATTGTCCGATGCGATTAGCAAAATTGTTATGAATGATTTGAACAATTTCGCCGGTAGTAATTTTAAAATCCCTTGCTGAAGCCAATACCCTGTTTTCATCAGGGTCAAGTGATGGCAATTTTTTAGAAAGTTCTGTTGCCAATTCATAAGCAGGTGTGTCTTTTTCTAACTTGACAACATCGACCTTTTTTGAACAACTGAAAATGACTAAAGATAACAAAACAGAAAAAACAAAAATCTTCTTCATAAATAACTCCCTATAGATTAAAAGCGTTTTCGTCGTATCATAAAAGCGTGAGAAATTAGTAAAGAATATTTTTAATTCATAATGTTTTATAAACCCTTAAATAGTTCAGATAGGAGAATTTTGATATTAATTTTGAAAAAAGTATATTTACAAATATTTTAATTTAGATGGAAGTTGAGATGAAGAAGCACAATTGGAAACAAATAATTCAAGAGATAAAAAGAAGCACCAATATTTTAATTAGTACCCATATAAACCCGGATGGGGATGGACTTGGTTCGGAAGCAGCACTTTATCGTTACCTTAAAAAAATGGATAAGAATCCAATTATATTGAACTCGTCTTCTTTTGTAAAGGAGTATGCCTTTTTGAATGAGGATGAGATATTCAATCAGTATGATAAAGTTCAACATAAAAAATTACTAAGAGGTATCGATTTAATAATTATTTTAGATGTTAGTTCTATATCTCGCTTAGGAAAAATTTGGCATGACCTTGTTCCATTGGATGTTAATATGATATGTATAGACCATCATCCCCCGAAGGTCACAACGGTCATGAAGGAATCCTCTAGAGACTCCTTTGGAGGATCCTTTCGGGCAAACGATGGTAACTTTTTTAATATATCGGTTATTGATGAGACTGCATCTGCCACAGCTTGTTTGATTTATGAATTGATTAAAGAGATTTCTCCGGAATTAATGGATGTGAAAATTGCTGAAGCATTGTACGCCGGTGTTATGACTGATACGGGTTCTTTTAGATTTGAAAATACGACAACTAATGCCATGGAGATGGCTATCGAGATGATGAATTACGGAGTAAAACCGAGTGTGGTTTATAGAGATGTATATGAAAATAAAAAACCGGCACAGATGAAGCTACTGGGTTTAGCGCTTCAGGAAGTTAAATTTGAGGAAGATGGAAAACTTGCATGGTTTTCAATTACTCAGGAACAGATCAAGAGTTGTGGTGCCGTAACTGAGGATGTAGATGGTTTTACGGATTATGTTCGCTCAATAAATGGTATTGAGGTAGTTGTAATGTTTCTCGAAGTTAATAAGAAATGTGTGAGAATGAATTTTCGTTCCAAGGGAAAGGTTATTGTTAATCGAATTGCTGAAAAATATAACGGTGGTGGGCATAAATTTGCAGCGGGTGCTATTACGAAGTTAACATTGGATGAAACGATAAAGCAAGTTCTTCCTTATGTTCGGAATGCAATAAGAAATATAGTTTCTAAGTAACTAAATTATGTTAACATTTAATCATAAAAAACTAAGCGTATTTTTATTTGGTATCATTTTAGTTTTTATTAGCTGTAATAAAAGTTCTGATAAAGGTGTTGATTTTGAACTTAAAGAGGGTGATTTGCTTTTTCAGGACCTTGACTGTGGTCCCTTTTGTGATGCAATTGAAAAAGTTACACGGGGATATAATGGAGCAAATTTTTCACATATTGGTATTATTGCAAAGGACAGTACAAAGAATTTTATTGTTATTGAAGCACAGCCAACTGGAGTGAATACTACCACATTAAAGGACTTTCTTGGACGTAGTTTTAATAAGAATGGTCACCCAAAAGTTGTTGTAGGGCGTCTAAAGCAAAAGTATCGTAATCTAATACCTTCTGCGATTGAGAAAGCTTTCTTATTAGTCGGTAAACCTTATGATAAAGTATTTGATATTAACAATGATGCTTATTACTGCTCTGAGCTTATTTATGAGATTTTTTTATTTGCTAATAATGGCGAACCGATATTTAGATTACAACCGATGACTTTCAAAGATCCATTTACAGATAATACTTTTCCAGCGTGGCAAGAGTATTTTTCAGAACTGGATGTTTCCATTCCTGAAAGTAAACCAGGAATTAACCCGGGAAGTATTTCTTGTTCGCCAGTAATTAATATTGTTCATTATTATGGAATTCCAAGTGGGGGAATATTAAGAATTAAAAATTAAGAATTAAGAATTGATTTATATGGGGATAAATTATGTGTATTAAATCTGACTATTGGATAGAGGAAATGTCATTAAAACATAGGATGATAGAACCGTTTGAAAAAGGTCAAATAAACAAGGGTGTAATTTCCTATGGTCTTTCATCTTATGGTTATGACATGAGAATTGCTGATGAATTCAAGATATTCACTGGTTCTGTTAGCAAGCATGTAGATCCAAAGGGTCTTTCTAAAGATTATTTTGTAAATTTTAAGGGTGAGGTCTGCATAATTCCTCCTAATAGTTTTGCTCTTGGACGTAGTGTAGAATATTTTCGGGTTCCACGAAATGTTATAACTATATGTCAGGGTAAATCAACTTATGCCCGCTGTGGTATAATTGTTAATGTTACACCATTTGAGCCGGAGTGGGAGGGATATGTTACTATTGCAATTTCTAACACCGCACCTATCCCTGCAAAGATTTATTCTAACGAAGGAATTTGCCAGGTAATATTTTTTGAAAGTGATAAAGTATGCAGAGTATCTTACGCTGATAAAAAAGGAAAATATCAGGCTCAGAAAAAAATCACTACTGCAAAAATAGTCTAAAAAGATTTATTATGATTGTTTCTGAATACACAAAATACGGCTATAAAATATGATTCGAAAAGTAACAATTGCTAACAATGCTGGATTCTGTTCCGGAGTTAAGGGAGCAATACAGAAAGCTAAAGAAGCTGCATCAGAGTATAGTAAAGTAGTAATGTTGGGTGATATTGTTCATAATGAAAAAGTCGTAAGAGATCTCGAAGATATTGGGGTAAAAGTAGTAGATAGTATTGATAAGATTGATAAGTCCACGCCGATTCTTTTCTGCTCTCACGGAACAAAAGTTGATATATTGGAAAAAGCAAAACAAAAAGGCTTAACAATTATTGATGCTACATGCCCCTTAGTTCTCGAAATTCATAAATCGGCAAAGATGTTAGAGAAAGAAGGCAGGAAAGTAATAATTATTGGTGATCATGGTCATAATGAAGTAGAAGCAATTGCAAGTCAGGTAAAAGAGCCTATTGTAATATCTAATCCGAGAGAAGCAAAAGAATTAAAAAATATAAAAAAGGCGGGAGTGGTTGTTCAATCTACTCAACTAATTGACGATGTAAGTGAAATTATTTCAATTCTTTCTTATAAAATGGAAGACCTCAGGTTTATAAATACAATTTGCGCACCAACTCGCAAACGACAGGAGCAAGTAAAGGAACTTGCAAGAGCTAATGACGTTATGATAATTGTGGGATCTTTTACAAGTGCAAATACAAAGAGATTAACGCAGATTGCAAAGCGAATAAATATTCAAACATATCAAATTCAAGGAGTAGAGGATATAGAGCCAAGGTGGTTTAATTCTGCTTACTCGGTAGGAATTTCTGCAGGTGCTTCCACACCAGATTTTATTGTAAAAGAAGTGGCAAAAAAAATTGCCACAATTCCCTGATAGATACGTAAATTTATGGAAGATTTATTTGAGGAGTGATTATAATGGATAAAGGTTCATTTGAAGTTAAAGTGGGGCTGGCTGAAATGCTTAAAGGTGGTGTAATAATGGATGTTACAACATCTGATCAGGCAAAGATTGCTGAAGAAGCTGGTGCTGTTGCGGTTATGGCTCTTGAGCGTATTCCTGCTGATATACGTGCACATGGTGGAATTGCTCGGATGTCTAACCCAAAAGTTATTAAAGAAATACAGAATACAGTCTCAATACCTGTAATGGCTAAGTGCCGAATTGGTCATTTTGCAGAAGCGCAAATTCTTGAAGCACTTAAAGTTGATTTTATTGATGAGAGTGAAGTTCTTACTCCGGCTGACGAAGAAAACCATATCTGGAAACATGATTTTAAAGTACCATTTGTATGTGGTTGCCGTGATTTAGGAGAGGCACTTCGAAGGATTGGAGAAGGTGCTGCATTGATTCGTACGAAAGGCGAAGCTGGATCTGGTAATATTGTTGAAGCAGTTCGACATATGAGGAGAGTTCAATCCGAAATTAAAAAACTTTCAACAATGTCGGATGATGAGTTAATGGCAGAGACAAAGCGTTTGGGTGCACCCTTTGAAATTGTACGAAGTGTAGCGAAAAATGGAAAACTTCCTGTACCTAATTTTGCCGCCGGTGGTATTGCAACACCTGCCGACGCTTCTTTAATGATGCAATTGGGTGCCGAATCGGTTTTCGTAGGTTCTGGAATATTTAAATCGGAGGACCCGGCTCCAAGAGCAAAAGCGATCGTATTGGCTACAACTTATTATGATAATCCTTTAAAACTCGCTGAAATATCTGCCGAGCTCAAAGATGCTATGAAAGGATTAGATATTGCCGATATACCAGAAAATGAAAGGCTTGCTAATAGAGGATGGTAGAAGGAACTTAAGAAGTACGCAGTGGCAGTCATGGGGCTTTTCGAGATTGGCAGTTTACCCTGTGGAATGGCGAAGCCTATTCAACGGGGTGGCAGTAAACAGTAGGCAGTATGAAATGAGTAAATCAAGTAAATATTTTTCTACTTTCTGTATTCATAGTGAGCAAATTAACTTTTATTTCCACACTGAATTTGTTTGATTTCAATAGCAAAGAATATAAGAGATGAATTTGAATATTGGAAATGGTATTAAGAAAATTGGTATATTAGGACTTCAAGGTGCCTATTTGAAACACAAGAAGATGCTGGATTTACTTAAAGTAAATTCTGAGATAGTTAAATATTCAGATCAGATAGATTCATGTGATGGATTGATAATTCCTGGCGGTGAATCAACAACAATGTTAAAATTAATGGATGAATCTGGCATGTGGGAAAAACTAAGGCAATTTCATGGGCCAGTGTTTGGTACATGTGCCGGAGCGATTCTTTTATCTGAGGATTCTAAAAATAACGAAGTAAAAACCTTAGGGCGTGTACCTGTTATAATTGAAAGAAATGCCTATGGTCGGCAAATTGAATCCTTTACACAACAAATTGTACTAAGTTTTGATAAGAAATTTTACCCAGCAGTATTCATTCGAGCACCTAAGATATCCCATTATGGGAAGGAAATAGTAGTTTTAGGAAGGTTAAATGACGAAGCAGTTTTCATTAGATATAAGAATAATTTGATGACGACATTTCATCCTGAACTAATAGAGGATACTCGGATACACGAGTATTTTTTAAATAAAATGTTTTAGAATATTAGTTTATTATGGACAATACTAATTCAAAATCAGAATACAAAATATTAGAAAAAATAAATTCTCCAAAAGATCTGAAATCACTTACTATTTCTGAATTATCAATTCTTAGCGAAGAGTTGCGTAGTTATATCATAGAGACAGTTAAGAAGACCGGCGGGCATCTTGCGCCGAGTCTTGGAGTTGTAGAGTTAACAATTGCCCTTCATTATGTGTTTAATACTCCTAATGATAAATTGATCTGGGATGTTGGACATCAAGCTTATGCACATAAAGTTTTAACAGGCAGGAGAGAGGCTCTTAAGACTATAAGGCAATATGGTGGCATTAGTGGGTTTTGCAAACCCTCGGAAAGCGAGTACGATGTTTTCGGAGCCGGACATGCGAGTACGTCAATTTCTGCAGCCATAGGACTTGCTGCTGCTCGTGATTTGAGAGGTGATAATAACAGAATTGCCGCTGTGATAGGGGATGGAGCATTTACTGGTGGATTAGCCTGGGAAGGAATAAATAACATCTGTAATATAAAAGGACAATTTTTAGTTATACTTAATGATAATGAGATGTCAATATCGCGTAATGTTGGAGCTATGTCCAATTATCTAACTCGAATTGTGACGAGCCCACGTTATTTACGTTTCAAAAACCAGGTATGGAACTCTCTTGCATTACTTCCAAAAGGTGCAGGCTTGCTCCGCAGTTTGGGTAGAAAAAGTCTTGAATCCCTGAAAAATTTTATTGCTCCTGGAATTGTTTTTGAGGAGTTTGGTTTTAGGTATTATGGACCTATTGATGGGCATGATATTAAGCTAATGGTTAACACCCTTCGGAGTGTAAAAGACCTTGAATATCCTGTACTATTACATGTAATAACAAAAAAAGGGAAAGGTATGCCCAGTGCAGAGCAGAACCCAACAAAATATCATGGGATAGGTCCCGAAAAAAGTAAAGGCTCATTAGAAGAACAACAAAATTCTGCTCCGCCTTTTTTAAAAGTTTTCGGGAAAATAGCCTGTGAGATTGCAGAAAATAATCCCAAAGCTGTCTTTATTACAGCAGCGATGTGTGAGGGCACAGGGCTTACGGAATTTTCAAAGAGATTCCCGGATAGATATTTTGATGTGGGAATTGCTGAAGGTCATGCCGTTACGTTCTCCGGAGGTTTAGCAACTGGTGGTTATCGACCTGTTGTTGCAATATATTCAACTTTTCTTCAGAGAGCCTATGATCACATTATTCATGATATCGCTCTCCAAAGTCTTCCAGTGGTTTTTGTTATGGACCGTGCAGGTCTAGTTGGAGCTGATGGTCCGACACATCATGGTGCCTTTGATCTCAGTTATATCAATATTATTCCAAATATGATAATAGCAGCACCCAGAAATGGTAATGAGCTAAGAGATATTTTATATACGGCTCTGGATCAGTCGGAAAAACCCTTCGCAATCAGATATCCTAAGGCAACTTGTGAAGTATTCGATGAAAACCGGGAACCCAAAATATTAAAGATAGGATCATGGGAAGTATTAGCTAATGGTAAAGATGTAGCAATACTATCAGTAGGTACGATGACTAATGTTGCAAAACTGTCCGCTAAACTGTTAAAAGCAGATGGTATTTCAGCAACAGTTATCCATGCCAGATTTATAAAGCCATTTGATGAAAAATTGCTATTGAAAGTTGCCAGGTCACATTCTTTAATCTTAACTATTGAAGAAAATACAATCAAAGGCGGCTTTGGAATGAATATAAATAAATTCATCTCCGATTCAGGAATTAATTGTAAAGTCATTTCACTTGGCATACCGGATAATTTTATAGAGCAAGGTTATAGATACATTCTTTTAAGAAATATTGGGTTATGTCCTGAAGGAATAGTAGAAATAATTAAAAAACAGCTTAATTAAAATACTGAAATAAATATATTATTGGCATAATTTAAGAATTATTATAACGGAATAGTTATGAATGCAGCAGTAATACTATTAATCACAACAGTGGGATATTTCTTAGCATATTTTGTCTATGCGAAATACCTTCGGGATAAGATTTTCAAGTTAGACCCGAGAAATGAAACCCCCGCTCATTTATATGAGGATGGAGTTGATTACGTTCCCGCACGGAGATCAATACTTTTTGGTCATCATTTTGCGACGATTGCCGGATTGGGGCCTATTCTTGGTCCGGCAATTGGTGTAATCTGGGGATGGCTACCTGCATTTTTATGGGTGTTCTTTGGTTCTATGTTTTTAGGAGCAGTCCACGACTTTAGCATTTTAGCGGTTTCATTGAGAAATCAAGGAAAATTTATTGGTGAAGTGGCTGAGGAAATTATTGGGAAGCGTGTAAAAAGCATTTTGCAGGTGATAATATTTTTTATGCTGGCATTAGCAATGGGAGTTTTTATTCTTACAATTACAATTCTGTTTAAAATGTATCCACAAGGGATAATTCCCACCTTTGAATTAATAGCTATCGCTTTGGTGATTGGAACAGCACTAAATAGATATAATACATCTTTTGTAATAACTACAATTATAGGTTTGATTTTTATGATCGGGGGAGTTTTTCTTGGTATTAAATTTCCTATAACCGGTATTAGCAATACTAATTGGTCGTATATACTTTTGTTATATGCTTTTTTAGCATCAATACTCCCTGTATGGATACTTTTACAGCCAAGGGATTATCTCAACTCCTTTTTACTTTACTTTGGCTTGATAACAATGTTTTTAGGAGTATTAATATTACATCCTACTATAGTGGCACCTGTAATAAACACCGGGAGTAGTGACCTTCCATCGCTATTTCCGTTTCTTTTTGTAACAATAGCCTGTGGCGCAATAAGCGGGTTTCATTGTCTGGCATCTTCCGGGACTACTGTTAGACAATTAGATAATGAGCGAGATGCAAGGTTTATTGGATATGGCTCGATGCTGGCTGAAGGGATGTTAGCAACATTGGTTATATTAGCCGTTACTGCGGGAATCGGCAGCACTAAAATCTGGTATGAACACTATGCGAGTTGGTCAATTGCAGGTGGACTTCAACCGAAGTTAGATGCATTCATTCAGGGTGCTTCTTTATTTATTGCTCAATTGGGGATACCAATTGAAATTGGAAAAGTATTATTATCGGTAATGGTTGTTTCTTTTGCATTAACAACCCTGGATTCTGCTACAAGGCTTTTAAGATATAATGTTGAAGAAATTGGTCGGTCATATAAAATTAAATTTTTGAATAATAGATACACATCATCTCTTGTTGCCGTTGCAGCTATAGGATATTTTGCATTGATAAAATCAAGTGGTAAATCTATCGGAATGATTTTGTGGAAGTTATTTGGCTCCCTTAATCAATTAGTCGCCGGATTAGGTTTATTAGTAGTAACAATATACCTTTTCCGTAAAAAGGTAAATTATCATGTAACTTTTTGGCCAATGCTATTTATGTTAATAACAACATCTATTGCACTAATTATTCAACTGATTGAATTCATTGAAGCAGAACAAAAGATTTGGTCCCTTATTGTTGTGGCATCAGTAATAATTATTTTAACTGTTTGTCTCATTATCGAAGTAATTATTTCGTTTAGGAAAAGGTAGAGTTATACTGGAAGAATCCACTTGAAAAATGCTGTCTTAATTTTGTTCTGCCAGATGGCGGATTACTTTCTCATTTCAAATAAACCTCTTAGATGGATAAAACTACAGATTATTTTTTAAAATTGACTAATTGGGGAAAAATTAATAAAACATATGAGACGTATATCACATTCATGTAATTAAATCTTGTATATTTTAACAAATAATAATATGTTTTAAATATTTACTGATAAAAAAAATAGTTAAAAGGTGAAAATATGAAAAAATTTTTAATCATTGGTGTTGTGGCTATCGCATTATTATTGAACGACTGCCAGATGAAATTGCCTGAAGAATCTGATTTACCATCCTGGTCGGTAACGTTAGAAGTTCCTTTACTAAAAAAGACTGTAACTTTAGATGAACTTCTGGACGATTCACTTATTGTTGGTATTCCTTACGGCACAAGTGGAGATTCGATTTATGCTTATGAAGATGAAGTTGAAATCGAAAAAGTGGAAGTTGGTGATCAACTGAATATTGGCGATATCGAACAGTCCTTTACCCAATCTGTCAATGATGTAACGGTTGACGGTTCTACAAAACACTATTCTTCTCAATTAGAGGAAGTGGGAGTTGAGCCTGTTGGTGAAAATGTCAGTTCAGAATTGGGGAAAATATCGCTAAGTAATACTGATGTAGAGAGTACCGATCCGATTTACTTAACTGAAATTGTGGACACATCTGGTGTTGAGGAAGGTGCCTCAGTGACGATACCTAAGGAAACAAATTTTCCAACCATATACAGAGAAGTTACATTCAATAATTTCAGCAATGCTGAATTTACTTCTGGTTTACTTGAAATAAATATAGTAAACGATATTGTTATTGAATTGGGTGCACCGGTAACTATTCGGTTGCTCTATGCAGATTCAAGTCTTATCTATGGGAGTGATGGCGATTCTGCTAAAGCTGAATGGACAGCCGGAATTCAGTCTAATAATTCTGCAATGGATAGCATTTCTCTCACCGGTAAAACGCTGCCTGGCTCAGTTATCATAAAAATAACGGGGTTGGTTTGCGGTTCTGGTCCTCAGGATATTGTGAACAACGAAACTTCAAGAAATTCATCTTTTGTCGTTCAGGTACAGGCGAAGAATTTAGAGGTTAGCTCAGCAGAAGCAATAATTCCTAAACAAACGGTTGATACAACCGGTGTGATTAACCTTGCTGAATCCGATAATAAGGTTCAGAGTGCGAAGATTAAAGAAGGAACACTGGCAGTTAATATAACAAACAATCTTCCTATAGATGCGAATCTCGATTTGACTATATCATCAATAGACATATCGGAAGATCCGGGTATACAGGCTTTTCACCACATTATTCCTTTAACAGCCAACCAAACTTCCGATAATGATTATCCATTAACAGATAATTTGCTCGTTATGGATGTTAATGATCAAAAGGTCAATTATAGTTATGAAATATTAACAAAAGATACTGGTACCAATAAAGTACTTGTTTCTGAAACCGATGGCGTTGTGGTTGATATCTCTTTATATGGACTCAATCCCGGAGACCAGATAACCTTTTCAGCCTTTGAAGGAAAAGTCAGCCAGGATCCAATTATTGACGATGGTGAAATCGATGTTACCTCTGGCTCAAAAATTAATAGCGCAACAGTTTCCTCAGGGACAATGACTATCTATATCCGAAATAATGTCAATTTGACTGAGATAGGTATTCCACATATAACCTTGAATATTCCGGAATTTCACGATCTATCAGATAATTCCATACACGAGGCAAGGGATCTCTACCATGAACCCAATACGACTACAATAAGTATTGACCTCAGCGATTATACGCTTGTTCCTAATACAGTTGATGTTTCAGCCGATAGCTTCACACAAAATATCACCTATAATACGGAAGTGATTATTCCATCGGATGAAATTGCATCCTATGATCTTTTAGGGGCAATAGATGTGGACATTGATGTATCGGATCTTAGCTTTTCGAGTGTTACGGGATTCTTTAATCAGGACGCTATCGTTGAAGAGGATACAATTGAAATTGATGAGGATACAAAAATTGAAGAGGCGATAATCAGCAATGGTGATTTGGTACTCACGGTTACCAATAATGTTGGTGCTATTGCAAAGGTTAATTTTACAGTAGATGAAATACTAAAGGAATCCGATAACACATCGTTTCAGTATTCAATGGACCTTGGAAGTAGTACAGAACCAGTTGTGCATACAATTCCCTTAAGTTATTATAAGATTCAGCTGCCTATTGGTGATTTGCCAACGAATCAGGAAATTCACTATACCTCGACAGTCAGTTTACCAGCAGATGAGGCGATGACGCTAACCTTTGGAAATGAGATCAATGTTGAAGTAAAATTAAAAGACCTTACATTTTCCAAGGTGACTGGATATATAGATACGGTAACAGTGGATATTGATTCCGTAGAACAGGATATAGATGCACTGCCTGAAGAATTAGAGGGTATTAATTTAACTAATGTGGACATCATCCTTGATTTTGATACTAATATTGATGTTCCGGTAGAATTAAATCTGATGCTGATTTCGTTTAATGACAAAGGTGATACAAGCAGTTCAGAAGTTCATCAAAATATTACCAGTAATCCGCGAGTAATTATTCCTAATGCTGCTGATTTGGTTAATATCAAACCAAAGAAGATTATTGCTTATGGAAGTGCTTCTATTGGCGGTACAGGGACCGTATCAACCGATCAATATGTGGGTGGGACAATGTATATTACTGTTCCAATGGAAATGGAAATTTTGGAAAATGCTGAAGTCAATATCAGCCCGAACTTGGTTAAGGAGGATATTCCAGAAGAATTGGAGTCTATAAAACTTTATTCAAAAATGGATAATAAGTTTGAATTTGGTGGTGTTCTGGAAGTTCTTGCAGCGAAGGATACCGTTTACTTCGAGGATATATCTGACGTATCTCCTGATACCCTTACTACATTTCACTTATTTCCTGATTCATCCTTTATCGAGATAGCATATCTCGATGAGAGCAAATTTTCCCTTTTTCAGGACTCATTATATGTCAAAGCCAAAGTGAAATTATTGGGTTTAAGAGATGAAAACGATAACATTATTCCCTCTCGGTTACTAAAGAGTGATTCATTAGCCATACAATTACATGGTTCGATAAAGGGTTTAATTGATTTAAAAGAAAATGATAATTAGGAGAAGATAACATGAAAAAATATAGATACTTAATTGTTGTTTTATTTTTGGGGTTGAATGTTAGCAGTTTTGCCCAACTTTACATGAATCCGCATAGTGTTGCATTTGCCAATGCCTATTCGACTCAAGCAAGAGGTGCCAATGTTATTGGTTGGAATCCGGCAAATTTAGGCCTATCAGGAAATCCTAAGTTTTCTATGAATTTTGGGTTTTTACCCTTAGTGCCTTTTCCATCCATGCAAATTAGTAATAATGCAATTTCCCCATTTTGGCTTAATGAGCATTTTTTTACTGGCGGCTATTTGGATGATGAGGATAAAGAAGAACTGTTATCTTTTTTCCCTGATGATGGCTTAAGTATTAATCCGTTGATTCAGATGAGACTGCTTGAGATGTCTTTCAGTAATTGGGCGTTTTCTATCGGTTCTGAAGTAACAGGTTCGGTTGTGCTTCCAAAATCTCTATTTCATTTTGTGTTCTTTGGCAATGAATTTGAGAAACCACTCGATTTAAGTAATACAAATGTTGAAATGCAATCCGTTGTTACAGTTGCTTTAGCCCATGGACGCGAGGTTAAGATTCCTTTCATTAGTGACAATGTTGAGCAATTATCTGCCGGTGCATCTATTAAGGCATTATTCGGTTTAGGGTATGCAGGATTTGATAAAATAGATGCTTCGATTACAACATTTGAAGATCGCATCGAACTCGATGGCGATTTAGAAGCCAAATATGGTACCGGTGGTTTTGGAATGGCATTTGACATTGGTTTGGCTGCTGTTATAAATGAAAAAATGAGCGCAAATATATCATTGAACAACCTGCTTGGTTCTCTCAGGTGGGGATTGGTAGAAGCAGAGGAGGTAAAATATTCATATTTTACGGAAATTGCATCTGAAGACTTTGAATATGCAGATTCTTTATTTGAAGAAGGTATTCAAACCGATACGAGTTTTTCAATTGATAAATTCAGCTCTAATTATCCATCGTATCTTCTGCTTGGTTTTCAGTATGAAGTCCTCCCAAATCTTAGTTTATATTCAAATATAAGACAATATTTCAGTGATGATTTTGCATCGAGTTATTTACCAAAGGTTTCATTTGCCGCAGAATATAAACCTATTCCATGGTTGCCGCTAAGAGCAGGTATTTCATTTGGTGGTTTGGAGAAATTCCAGTGGGGTATTGGTTCCGGTTTGAACTTTAAAAGATATTTATTTAATTGGGGTTTTTCGCAAACTGGCGGGATGTTTAATCATGCAAAAGGTTTTGTGTTTTCCTTAGGTCAGTCACTGATTTTTTAATTAAGGATTTAAAGCGTTAAAGGTTATTTACTCACTTTTTTCTTGTAAAGAGCGAGAGAGAATCGTCCGCTCTGTATTTTTCTTAATATAATACAGAGCTAACCGCTATTGGTAAAAGACCTTTTGATTGGGATTAAAATGATTATGTATTTCTTATAACTTGAAATATATTGAAAAAAAGGTTCCTTCTCAAAATGAGTGGGTAAAATAAAGGATAAGTTTTGCAAAAAGGCTAAATGTTAATAACTTTTTCCTAAAAAGGAGAAAGAAATGAACATTAAAAAACTATTTGGTATGGCCTTATCG
>Ga0307434_1000063_pt1 | contig 95639 bp, 87 predicted proteins | sample SalMarWE160220MG_FD_202156 | JGI IMG/M metagenome (GOLD analysis project Ga0307434, IMG submission 202156) | Salt marsh sediment microbial communities from the Plum Island Ecosystem LTER, Massachusetts, United States - WE1603-220 | ecosystem: Environmental > Aquatic > Marine > Intertidal zone >... | reverse complement strand
CTATATCCGCCCCTGAAAGAGCTACTTCCCTTAATTGTCTCGGGTTCCTTATGCTTGCTGCAAGAACCTCTGTTTCTTTTATTTCAAAATTTTTAAATGTAATTACTATCTGTTCTACCAGATCAACTCCCGATACTATGCCATTGTCCTCCAGAACTTTATCATCCTTTTCTATACCAAAATATGGGAAATAATCCGATTTATTAAATGATATGTTATTTCTATATCTAATAAAATCATCTACCCTGCCTGTAAAAGGACTTACAAATTTTGCACCTGCTTTAGAAGCTGCAAGCGCCTGCTCCGGAGTAAAAACAAGAGTACAATTTACTGGTATTTTTAGCCGTGATAATTCTTTTATTGACTTTATGCCATCAAAATTATTATTTCCATCATCTTTAGTAGAGGGGTTTACCGGAATTTTTATATATACATTACCCGCAACAGGATTAAACTTCTCATAAAGTTTTTTACCTTCCTCAACCATTTCTTCAAATTTTGTTCCTATTACCTCAAGACTTACCGGAAGACCTTTTGCAATAAAAAGCATTTCCTTTATATATTTTTCCATATTTAATTCTCTACCTTTTTTCTTTTCATTCTCAACTGCTTTCCTTATAAGTGATGGGTTTGTTGTCACCCCATCCAGTAGCCCGTATGCTTTTACCTTTTCTATTTCTTCAATTTTACCTGAATCAATAAAAAATTTAATTTTAATCAACCCCCTTTTATTAACTTTATATCTTCTATTCTGATTTAATATTGTTAATTATTATTTCTTTTACTTTCTTTACTATTGCATTTGCTGAAATTTCCTCAAAGTCCAGCAATTCATATGGCTTTCCACTTCTTGGTATTTTCTTAACAGCAAGAATATATACAGGGCTTTCAGAAGAAGAAGCGCTTTTTACTGCCTCACCAATTCCTCCTTCCTTAAAATGGTCTTCAACAGTTACTATAGCCCCAGTTTCTTCTTGAGCTTTCCTTATAGAACCTTCATCAATAGGTTTAATGCTGTAAATATCAATCACCCTTATTAAAATATCTTCTTTTTTTAACTCTTCATAAGCTTTTAATGCCTCATGTAATGTTATACCTGAAGCACATACGGTTACCTTATCATGCTTACTTTCTTTAATTGTTTTACTACCCCCAATCTTAAAATTATCATTTTCATTGTAAATTACCGGTGTACTCATCCTGGTTGTTCTTATATAAACATTCCCATAGTGTTCTGCAGCTTTCTCTACCAGCTTTGCTGTAGATACTGCATCACACGGATACAGGACTACGCTCCCTATTAGAGCTCTGAACATAGCAATATCTTCAAGCCCCATCTGGGATGGCCCGTCTTCCCCGATTGATACTCCTGCATGAGAACCTACAAATTTTATGTTTGTCTTTGAATAGCTACTCATTCTTATCTGGTCGTATGCTCTTGTTAGAAATGCTGCGAATGTTGATACAAAAGGTATTTTACCCCTAATCGACAGTCCCGCAGCTACACCTATCATATTCTGCTCGGCAACATACATCTCAAAAAACCTCTGGGGAAACTTATTCTTAAATATTTCAGAATAAGTTGAGTTGCTCACTTCCGCATCAAGTACAACGATATCTGGGAATTTCTTAAAAATATTTACAAGTGCAATACCGTAAGCCTTCCGTGTTGGTATACTATCATTACTTATATCAATATTATCATAATCGCCAAACATTTCTTTTTCTGGTTCAACTTCCTCTGGTTCCATAATGGCTCCTCTTATACTTCTATCAGTACAACCCAATTTATCCAAAATATCATCCAACTGGTCTTCTGGTACTGCTTTTCCATGCCAGCCATCCTTATTTTCCATAAGACTTACGCCCTTACCTTTTATCGTTTTTGCAATTATTATGGTTGGCCTATCCTTAACTTCAAGTGCATATTTATAAGCATCGGAAATTTCCTTAAAATTATGACCATCTATAGTTATGGCTTCCCATCCAAATGAGGATATTCTTTTTTTATACGCCCCGGTATCCCATCCATACATAGTTTTACCTCTCTGGCCAAGTCTATTGACATCCAAAATACCAGTAAGATTATCAATTTTATAGTGTGCTGCTATCTGGATAGCTTCCCACTGTGAACCTTCGGCCATTTCGCTATCTCCAAGCAGTACATATGTATGATGTGGTACTTTGTCTATATATTTTGAATTTAAAGCAACTCCTAGACCAACGGATAACCCCTGCCCCAGTGAGCCCGTAGCAGCCTCAGCATAGGGGAAAAGAGGTGTTGGGTGACCCTCAAGTCTACTTCCAAATTTTCTGAGCGTTAGAATTTCATCTTCCTTTATAGCACCTGCAGCTGCCCACAGGGAATATAATAACGGTGAAGCATGACCTTTAGAAAAAATAACCCTGTCATTATTGATATAACCAATATCATTTACCCTGAACCTGAAAAATCCTCCAAAAAATAAAGTTGTAAGTAATTCTACCGCAGATAGTGATGAAGAAGGATGTCCTGAGCCCGCTCTGGTGGTTGAAGTCAATATAAAGTATCTTATTAGTTTTGCCAGTTTTTCCAGATTGTTTTTTTGTTTCACTTTCTTTCCCCTTTAAATTTTAATTTTTTTAATAAATTATTTCTATTTGAATATTTAAAATTTTAAAAATTTTTTATTTGTTAGGCTTTACATGTATAGATACTTCATTAATATTTTTAAATTTATTTTTTATATCATTTTCCATTTCAGTTACTATAGAATGTGCCTCTCTTATATTTAAACCTCTACCCAGTCTACAGTGGAATGCAAGATTATACACACCTTTTTTTTCAAGTATTGTAAAATTGTGGCAGGTATCAGGACTGGTATATGATGAAATTACTTTTTTAATATCAGATACAATATCACTTGATTTCTCTGTTATATCATTCCAGCTTTCGGAATCCCTTGCATCTTCAATATGTATATAAACACTTCTAACATTTCTTATTTTCTCTTTTATTTTTTCGATACGTGATGAATATAAAATATTTTTAAGGCAAATTTCTATATTAATAAATTTAATATTTCCCACCTCATGTACTTTTAATTTATTGATAGATTTTATTTCAGGAAAATCTTTTAAAATCTTTATAATTTTTTCTGTAACTTCTCTTGGTATATAATCAAGTAAATTCCTTACTATTTTAACAAGTAACTTTAAACTAAATATTAAAATTATTAATGAAATTATAATAGATGCAATCGGGTCTACAATTTTGATACCAGTATTTGAAAGAATTAATCCCACGATTACTAAAAATTAACATAAAATATCTCCCGTATAATTTAAAAATTCTGCTTTTAAAGCAAAAGAATTATATTTTTTTGCAGCTCTCCCAATAAAAATAACTCTTACTATATTTAAGAAAATAGAAATTGCTAATACAAGAAATACATAACGGTTTAAATTTAAAAAGAATTCTTTAAAAATAATCCTTTGAATAGACTTATATATAATAAAAAGACTTAATAAAAATATTATTATAATCTCTACTAGAGCTGAAAAATTCTCATATTTCCCATGTCCGTATTTATGGTCCTTGTCAGCAGGTCGCGTTGAAATTCTTATTGCTATAAAGATTATGATAACAGTAACAACATCCAGGCCATTATTTAAAGCTTCTGAAAAAACGCCAATACTATTTGTAAAATATGCAACTGAAATTTTAATAATTACAAGGATAATAGAAACCAGTAATGAAAAAAAAGTAATTTTTCTTTTGCTTGTGTTTATTATTTTAATTTGCTGATTATTTTTCATAAAATAGTAAATGTTAGTTTTTGTTAAATATTATTTTCTATTCTAACCTGATTAATTTTATTATAAAATAACTCTGTTTGTAAGTATAAATATTAATATTTCGCTTATATATTGTAATTGTCATATACCAAAAAAAGGAAAAATTTATGAGAAAAACAAAAATATGGATATTGGAAAAAAAAACCGATTTCAAGTCTTATACCAGCAACAGATTCAAAGAAGTTGCAAAAAAAATGAACATAGATTTAAAACTAATTGCTCCGGATGATATAGACTTGATTGTTACCAAAGAAGATAAAAGAAGTATTATATATAAAGGGAATGTCATAAATTTACCTGACTTCCTAATTCCAAGAATTGGAACAATCACATATTATGCACTCGCTATTATAAGACAGCTTGAAAGATTCGGTGTTTTTGTTTTGAATTCAAGTCAGAGTATGGAAATATCAAAAGATAAGCTCTCGACACTCCAGCTTCTTTCAACAAAAAATATCCCTGTGCCCAAAACAATGCTTGCCAGATTTCCTTTTGATATCTCAATGGTTGAAAAAGAATTTTCATACCCTATTATAGTCAAGACTGTAGTTGGCTCCAGAGGCATGGGTGTTTTTTGTGTTGAAAACAGAAACAAGCTAAAAGATCTTATAAACTTGCTTGAAATTTCCAAAGACCCCAAAACAAATTTAATTCTACAAGAATTTATAAGTACCAGCAGGGGAAAAGATATCAGAGTAATTATAATTGGAGGAAGAGCAATAGGTGCTATGCTCAGGAAATCATCAGATGGCAGCTTTAAAGCAAATTATTCTTCCGGAGGTCTTGTAGAAAATTATGAAATAAATCCAACCATTGAATGGCTTGCTGTTGAATCAGCAAAAATAGTTGGTCTTGATATAGCAGGTGTAGATATATTATTTGATAAGTACAGCTATAAAGTCTGTGAAATAAATTCATACCCTGGTTTTGAAGGTTTTGAAAAAGCAACGAAGATAAATTTACAGGAAGAGATTTTTAAATATATAATACTACGCCTGGGATAATTTATTTTTTGATATTCCCTGATATATTAATCAAGCTCAATATCCTCGAGTTCAAGGCTATCTACTTTGAATTTAAATTCCTGTTCTGTCAGGGGAATATCATCAATACCGTCCCAGGAATACGAAAAGCCCTCGTAATAATAGCTACTCCAGTCCATTGTTTTTTTCCCATACAGGTATCCCGGACCTTTTTCTGTTGTAATATTTAAATAATAGTTTGGATTCATGAAATTTTCTTCCGGTGTTATATCAATTGGTATCCATCCGTAACCGGGAAGTCTTATTTCAACCCAGGCATGACTTAAATCTATTTCTTTTCCTTTTTCATATAAAATAGAATACACCGGTATTCCTGCAGAAAGTCTTGATGGTATGCCTGCTGATCTTAACAATGCAGTGTAAAGTATTGCATAGTCAGCACATACCCCTTTGCATCTCTCAAGTATTTCAGATGCGTAAAGAAATTCATAATTTCTATCTTCAGCCCTGGGAAAATCATAATGTAATTCTCTAATTACAAAATTATAAAGAATTTCTGCTATCTTTAACGGTTTAGTTTCATTCTTAATTAATTCTTCTGTAGTGTTTTTAATTTCAGGATTATCGGAGTCTATAAATAAATCATCTGACGTATATTTTTTATAATCTTCATCATCCTCATCATAATACAGTCCAGTCTGACTGCTGCTTGCTCCCACATCTATATAATTAAATTCATATGCTGTCAAATCTATCACTGAAGACGCGGTAATTTTTTCATCCTTCCCTAACTTCTCTTCATCAAATTCAAAATGAATTAATAAGTTCCAGTCATTATCAAATAACTCTTCGGTAATGGTGTAATTAGTATAGTAACTGTTTATTATCTGATAGGGATAGTATGTCTGCGGAATTCTCATAAAACATTCTATTTCACTTAAAACAGTTTCACTTTTATTTATTAAATTATATTCAATCTCAACTTTAAAGTTATGCCCATTACTAACCAGCACAGGTCTGTTTATTTCAGCAACTGTTATAGTCTCGGTTATTCCACTATTTTCCAATCCATCAGAAACATTAAGTTCAATTTCGTATTCTCCCGGTTCATTAAAATAATAACGGAACTCTTCATCATCAGAATATTTATTACCATCAATCTTCCAGATATAATTTAATTCATCTCCATCAGGGTCAAAGGTTTTTCCTGCAGAAAAATAAACAGGGTTTCTTATCTGGAAATAATCTTCCTTAAAACTATCTCCAAAAACTTCAATAAAAGCCACCGGAGGAGTATTCACATCATAATTATCATCACTATCAATTTTTTCCTTATCTCTATCACTTGCTTCATAATTACCCAATAATTCCACTATATTTAAACCCTCAAAACCATCTGCGATATAGCCATAGTTGCCATTGATGGTTATGTCATAAGAAGTTCCGCCTGTCTTTAGACTATCAACAATAAAAGGGCTTGTTTTATCTTCTAGATTTATAGCATATATTCCACCCGAAAGGCCTGATACATAAATAAAACCGCCGCCAAAATCCATTTCCCACGCTCCCCCCGGAACCTCGCACTCTCCAAGAATTTTAAGGTCATCCAGATTTTCTATATCAACAATCTGGAACATGCTATCAGTATAATTTTCATAATTCTTATCCCATTTCCAGCTTGAAATGCAGGCATAATTATCAATTAAATATATACTACAGGAATTAGAATTAACCATACAGTAATCTATAACCTCAGGATTATTTTTATCTTTTAGATCAATTACGATTAATCTGCTTTCATCTGCAAAAGAATCTTCTCCGTATTCATAAAAATTTGCATTTATAAAGCCAATGTCATTTTCTACCCATATATTTGTTGCTATGCCATCTATTTCATATTTATTTAAAATTTCAGGATTTTCCTTTTCTGAAATATCTACTATTTCAATATAGCTTAAATTATCCTGCTCTTCCAATGAAGTTTCTATATAAGCATAATTCCCTTCAATAAATAAACCAGATACTGATTTTCTGTTATTTTCGCCTGTATCATAATTTCCAATGAGCCCGGGGTTGCTTTTATCGCTGACATTAACTATATAAAAACCGCATCTTGTATAAAAATCATTATCTTCATAAGTAAAATTTGTATATGAAATATAGGCATACTCACCTTTTACAATTACGATATTTGAAGATTCTGTTGTTTTGCATTTCCCTTTAATTACAGGATTATTCTTATCACTTATATCAATTACATAAAATATACCCAGATCACTTGTAAGATAAGCATAATTTCCACTTATATCAACATCTATGGCCTGCCCCGGCACCGGAAGATTAGCTATAATACTTGAATCAGATGTTCCTTTAAATTCACCTTCATCTTCAATCCTTTTACTCTCATTATCCATACTACTTTCCGTCTGATAGCTGCCGTACTTACATGATATGGTAAGTAAAAATAAGAATATAAATATTATAATGAAAGTACTTTTTACAGAATTTATTTTTACAAATTTACTCATTTAATTTTACCTGCAGAGTTAATCTGATTCATCAAAATTTTTTAGCGGAGGTAATTCGTTTAAACTCTCTAATCCCAAAATTTCTAAAAATCTATCAGTTAATTTATAGGTTATAGGGCTCCCCGGTTCTTTAAGCTTCCCTGCTTCTTTTACCAACCCTTTATCCTGGAGGGTTAATATTACACTATCAGCTCTCACTCCACGTATTTCAGCAATCTGCGTTCTTGTAACCGGCTGCTTGTAGCAAATTATAGCAAGTGTTTCAAGAGCCGCCTGTGAAAGATAAGCTCTTATATTAGATTTAATAAAATTTGCCAGAACCTCATTTATAGAAGGGTTTGAATATAACCTGAAGCCCCCGGCAGCCCTCTTGATAATAAATCCCCTATTGCTACTTATATATTCACTTTCCAGTGAATCTACTATTTCATTTACTTTTTTTTCTTTTATTCCCAGGGCAGAAGATATTTCCCTTGCTTTTACTATCCCTTCGGATACAAATAATATTCCTTCTATACAGGTTTTTAACCATGCTTCATTCATCTGCTTATCTACTCTCTTCATTTTTTTATTTTTATCCATTCTCTAAATATCTATCGCTTACTGTTTGTTTATTTATATTCCCTATTATTTTAATTTTTTAATTATAATGCTTCCAAAATTTTCAAACTGAATAATATCAATAAGCCCTTTTTTATAAAGCTCTAATATAGATAGGAAACTAACTATCTTCTTTATAACCTCTTTATACCGCGATGTTATTTCTTTAAAGGTCACATTTTCTTTTTTAATTAATATTTCTCTTATCCTTTTCATCTCATCAAACACATTTATATTTACATCTATGCTATAAATATTCCCCAGGTTCAATTTCTCTTCCCTGTATTTTAAAAGATTTGAAGCCGTATCATACAATTCTTCTATTCCTATATCCCCTGTAAAATCAGGTAACAAACTTAAAAATTCTTTTTCTATAGGGGCTTCCCTTATGTAATAAAGGGATTCTTTCTCATATAAATTCCTGAGATAATTAGATACTTTCTTAAATATCCCGTACTCCTGCTCCCTCATTTTTAGAATATCATCTTCCCTTAGTTCATTTTCTTCCCCGGTTATTTGTTTTCTCTTTGAAGGTATCAGTGACCTTGATTTAATCTCAAGCAATATAGAAGCAATATACACGAATCCCGATAAAGAACCTATCAATATTTGATTACTTTTTCTAACATAGCTAATAAAATCCTTTATAATAGTGCTCAAGCTTATTTCATAAATATCTTCTTTCTTTTTCTGTACCAGCTCCAGAAGAAGATAAATGGGGCCTTTAAATTGGTTGTATTCTACCTGATATTCCTTATTCTCTGTTAGATTTTCCAACCTAATCTATACCTATCTTTTTTCTTACATCATAAATTGTTTTCTCTACTATTTTTGCTACATGCTTCTTGCCTTCTTCAAGTATATTATATATAAAATTTATATCTTTCTTTATCTCATTTCTTTTTTTGCGGAACTCACCCAGTGATTTGTATATTATTTCTGAAATTTCTTTTTTACAATCTGTGCAGCCTATTTTCCCTTCTTTACATCTTTTTTCTACCTCTTTTATTCCTTCTTTTTTGTATATTTTATAAAAACTGAATATGTTGCAAACTTCAGGATGACCGGGGTCCGTCGGATGTATCCTCTCGGGGTCAGTTATCATCATATTTATTTTATTTTTTATAGTATCACTATCATCTGATAAAAATATTGCGTTGTTATAACTCTTAGACATCTTTCTTCCATCCGTTCCCGGTACTCTTGCAGCTTTTGAAAGCATTTCCCTGGGTTCCGTAAAATATTTTCCATATAGATGATTGAATCTCCGCGCAATCTCCCTGGTTATTTCAAGATGGGGCAGCTGGTCCTCTCCAACTGGAATTATATCTGAATTTACTATAAGAATATCTGCAGCCATAAGTACAGGATAGGATAAAAATCCAAGTGTTGACAAATCCCTGGATTTTAATTCATTTACCTGTTCCTTATATGTAGGGCAACGTTCAAGCCATGATAGGGGCGTAATCATTGAGAAATAAAGAGTCAGCTCTGCTATCTGGGGTATATCCGACTGCCTGTAGAGATGCGTATACTCAGGGTCAATTCCCAGTGCAACGAGGTCAATTGCACAATCAATAAGGTCAGATTTGATATTTTCAGTATTCTGGTATTCCGTTGACAGGGCGTGCCAGTCAACAAGAAAGAAAAAATTATCGTATTCCTTCTGGTATTTAATCATGTTACTGATATTTCCGTGAAGATGTCCCAGATGTAATTTACCTGTCGGCCTGAAACCTGTAAGCATTTTCTTTTTCATTTTTACTCTCCTGTCCCTTCGCAACCTAAGAAATTAAATACTGCCACCAGATACAGCTATTATAAATAAAATTTATTACAGGATATATGATGGGCCATAATACCCTCCCACCAAGAAATAATAATATAAATATAAAAATAAAACCAAATCTTCCGAAACTTAAGTACCTTGACATTGCTTCACCCGGTAGAAAAGAAGCAAGTATTTTTGAACCATCAAGCGGTGGTATGGGTATAAAATTAAAAATAGCAAGAAATACATTAATATATATAGCATTTACAAAAATTGTACTTACAAGATTGAAACTTCTATATCCAATTGTGCCTGAATTTAATACCCCGCCTGTAACTTTAAAAAAAATATAATAAAAAAGTCCATATAAAAGCCCTACTACAAAAGCAAATATTATATTTGATAAAGGACCGGCAAGTGATGTATAACGCAATCCCTTGCGATAATTCTTAAAATAACCGGGATTTATAGGAACTGGCTTGGCATAGCCAAATATTATATTTGAATTAAATAAAATTAAAAGCAGGGGCAGCAATATACTTCCAAATAAATCAATATGCCGGGCAGGGTTAAGTGTGAGTCTTCCCATGTTTTTAGCTGTAGGGTCACCGCTTTTGTAAGCTATAAGACCATGTGAATATTCGTGAATAACAACTCCCATTATAAGACCAGGGGCCCATGTAATTAATTGCTCTAAAAATTTTAATATCGACTGTCCTAAACCTGCCATATAATCCTATCTGTAATTTATGAATTTATACCATACCAAAATCTATTAAATTTGCAAATTATATTATGCTTCCAGAATTATAACCATTTTTATCTTTTTAAACATAATATTTTTATCAAAAAATCAAAAATAGATATTTATTTATTAAAAATATTAAGAATTACCTTAAATACAGATTATTCAATAAGCTTAAAAATTAAAAACTTCAGACGATTTTTAATTCGCGTATTATTTACTAAATGTCTTTTCTCTTGGATGGTATTTAAAATATACTTTTTTTATATAATCTTTATCCAGATTAGTATAAATTTCAGTTGTTGATATGCTGCTATGCCCAAGCAGCTCCTGGACTATCCTTAAATCTGCACCTCTCTGAATCATGTGTGTAGCGAAACTGTGTCTGAAAATATGGGGATATATATTTTTATTTATCTCCGATCTTTTTGCATATTTCTTTAAAATTTTCCAGAATCCCTGCCTTGTTATCTTCCTACCACTCCTATTTATAAAAACATAATCTGAACTTACATTGCTATTTATCTCATATCTGCTTTCCCCCAGGTATTTCTGGAGATATTTAATACCCTTTTCTCCAACCGGCACAATTCTTTCTTTCTCCCCCTTGCCTTTAAAACGGATCATCCCTTCTTCAAAATCAATATTCTGCATTTTTAAATTTACAATCTCGCTAACCCTGAGGCCACAGGAATACAATATCTCAAACATTGCCCTGTCTCTTTTCCCTAATTTATTAATGGTTGGTATATTATCAAGGAATTTTTCTACTTCTTCTACCTTTAATATATCAGGCATTTTCCTTGGTTTTAAGGGATTGTTTATCTGTATCCAGAAATTTTTGCGGCATACTCCCTCTATAAGCAAAAACTTATAAAAGCTTCTAAGTGTTGACAGTATTCTTGAAATTGACGATTCTGATTGTTTTTCATAGAGTCCCTGTAAAAAATTCAGTATCTGCTCTTTAGATATCTCACAATAATTTTTAATGTGATTACTCTTTAAGAAATCTGTAAATTTTTTAAGGTCTCTTAAATAAGAATCAACCGTATTGGGAAGCATCAGCCGTTCAAATTTAAGATAATCATTAAACTTAAATACATAATAATTTAAATCTTTACTTTCTGTTTTTCCCATGGGATTTATCCCTTTTAATAAGGTAATTTTGAGCCAGAAGTATTCCTATTATAGTCTTTGCATCTTTTAATCTTCCACTTTCTATAAACGATAAAGAATCTTCCATTTTTATTTCAACTATCTCTAAGAACTCGTCATCTTCAGGGCATTTATTCCCTTTTTTAAAACCCTCAGCCATAAACAAATGCATTATCTCATTACAGAAACCTGGCGATGAGTAAAAAGTTTTTAGATGTATCAGCTTACCACCTGCAGCCCCTGTCTCTTCCTTTAGCTCCCTCTTTGCACATTCTAAAGGTATTTCACCTTTATCTATTTTCCCGGCAGGTATTTCCATAAGTACTTTCTTCACAGGATATCTAAATTGCTTTACAAGTAGTATATTTCCTTTTTCAGTTATAGGAACTATACCCACAGCTCCCGGGTGTGATACTTTTTCCCTGGTAGCAATCTTACCATTGGGAAGCTTCACTTTGTCCAGATATAGATCTATTATTCCACCCTTAAAAATAATTCTGGATTTTACTTTTTGTTCATAAAGTTCCTTATTCATTTCTTAACCCCTAAATTTTTTATCTTACTGGATATTTGCAAATCTCTATTATTAAATTAGCAAGTTTAACTAACTGTTCAACTTTTACAAATTCATCACTTGTATGTATCTTTTCCATACCACTGCTTAAATTAACAGACTTCTTTCCTTTAGAATTAAATATATTTACATCACTTCCACCACCGGATGATACTATTTTTGGTTTTATACCAAGCTTTTTTATTGAATGTTCAGCAACTATTACAGGAACCTCCTCTTTATTAACTTTAAACCCGTCATATTCCCTTACAACTTCATAATTTAGGCCGGCACCGGTTTTTGAAGCACCTTTTTTTAGGCAATTAACCATTGATTCTGTTATTTTTTCAAGTTTGGACAAATTTAGACTTCTTGCTTCCATTTCCAGCTTTGCATCTCCTGCAACAATATTCCTTGCCGTTCCTCCTCCTATTTTTCCTATGTTTGAAGTACTTTCCCTATCAATCCTTCCTAATTTCATACTGCATACGGCTATTGATGAAGCTTTAATAGCATTAATCCCTTTTTCGGGTTCAACTCCTGCATGGGCTGTCTTTCCCCTGAAATCTGCATTAATTGAATTCTGATATGGTCCCCTGCCTATTATTGCTCCTATATCTCCATCTCCATCTAAAGTAAATCCATAATCTGCTTTAACCAGGTTCATATCCAGGCATTTTGATCCCAGTAAGCCGATTTCTTCAGAAATTGTAAAAACAATATAAATATCCCCTGTTGATAAATTATTTTCTTTTATCACCGTAAGCGCTTCAATTATTGCTGCTACTGCAACCTTGTCATCTCCGCCCAGTATGCATTCCTTATTTTTATTAAAAATCCTTCCATCTTTTATTACCGGTATTACATCACCATTTAAACTTACAGTATCAAGATGTGCTGAAAGAAATATAGGTTTACCTCCGGAAGGATTTTTTGTCCGGTAAAATCCAATTAAATTCCCTGAATTGCTGCCAAACTTTGCCCCACAGTTATCAATATTTATACTTAGCCCGAGGTCTTTAAGCTTCTGCCCGGCAAGTTCAGAAATTTCCTTTTCGTTTTTTGAAGGGCTTTTTACCCTTAATATTTCTAAAAAAATTTTCAAAAGTCTTCCTTTATTAATCACATCTGCCTGCCCTTTTTAAAAAACAATACCTGAATCATATCATTTCCCTTTTATATTTATTGGTAAATTTTAATATAAAAACAAAAAATAAGCCTACTAACAGGAATATAATTGATATTATAGCAGAGGCCATCATAAGTCTCACAAAAAAATCATAAAAGAACCCAGACGGGAAAAGTGTTATTATAAGAGAGCCGCAGGTAAAGGAATAATTTCCTCCGGGAAAGAAAACCATGTGGAAATTTTCAAACAAAACGGGGAAGTTTTTACCCATCAGGTAAAGTGCTACAAGAAAAAATATCATTAAAATTGACGAAATTGTAAATATCAGACCGGTATTATAAATAATGCTTATAATATTTCTCTTTACAAGCATAACCATTATAATTATAAATAATAATATACTTATATAATATATTATAAATATCCCGGTAAGAAGACTTCTTACATCATAAAGATGGCTTATCTCATTATCTGTAAATGAAAGCGCCCTATCTTCATTTTCGTCAGCATATCTTACTGTAACGTTTGAATATTTCTGGTCTAAATCTATTCTATACTTTAAAAAATCAATAATATTCTCTGAAGCATCCAGAACATCGCTGTTATTAAAAATATCAAAAACCCCGTTCTTCTCAAAAAGGGTCTTGTAATAATCAATATTATAAGAATAATATGCAAGAGGGGTTAATAAAATAGTTATCACAAACAGCACTACGTTTATCAAAATAAAAAATTTCCTTATTTTTTTGTTTTTAATAAGCATTTCTTTCATAAAAAAATTTATTTTTACATTAAATTTAAAAAGCCTGAAAGCTATTTTTCTCTTGATTTTCTTAACCCATTATTTGTAACAAATATTAGAATAAAAAATAACTTATACAGGTACCATTTTTAGAAAATTTCTCTTTTAATCTTATTTATTTTATTCTTATTTTTTTTGAATTTTTTATTGAAGCGCCTATAAAATCCCTGAATAACGGGTGAGGCCTGTCTGGTCTTGATTTAAATTCAGGGTGGAACTGAACTGCTACAAACCATGGATGGTCTTTTATTTCAACAATCTCTACTAAATTTTTTTCAGGATTAATTCCGGTAACTACAAGTCCTGCTTTTTCTACAGCTTCTCTGTAAATATTATTAAATTCATACCTGTGCCTGTGCCTTTCATAAACAATTCCTTTCTTGTATGCATTTTGTGCCTTTGAGCCAACCTTTAACCTGCACTTATATTTTCCAAGTCTCATTGTCCCGCCCTTGTTCTTTAATTTTTTCTGCTCGCACATTAAATCAATTATCGGGTCTTTTGTACCGGAGTCAAACTCCGTACTGTTAGCATCTTCCAGTCCCAGAATATTTATTGCGAATTCAATTACTGCACACTGCATACCAAGACAAATACCCAGAAAAGGTATTTTCTTTTCCCTGGCGTATTTTATAGCACTTATCTTTCCATTTATTCCCCTTATACCAAATCCATATGGTACCAGTATGCCGTCTACTTTTGATAGAACCTCATCATTTGAACTCTTCTTTTCCATTGACTCAGAATTTATCCAGGTTACATTTACATTCCTTTTGAAATAATATCCACCGTGATTTAATGCTTCTACAATACTTATGTAAGCATCTTTTAAATTAGTGTATTTTCCCACTATCCCTATCTCTACTTTTCCTTTCAGGTTGTGTATAGTTCTTACCATCTTCTTCCATTCTGCGAGGTTTGATGTTCTTGCTTTTAATTTCAACTTTGATAAAACCCTTAAATCAAGTTTTTCTTTTTGAAGCATAAACGGTACATCATAAAGATGCCTGGCATCAATTGCCTCTATGGTATCTTCTTCTTCTATATCACAGAACAGGCTAATTTTTTTTCTTATTCCATCAGTTAATTTTCTCTCACTCCTGCATATAATTATATCCGGCTGAATACCTATACTTCTAAGCTCCTTTACACTATGCTGCGTGGGTTTTGATTTTAATTCTTCAGTTGTTTTTAAATATGGAATATAGGTTACATGTATATATAGAACATTTTCTTTCCCTACATCTTTCTTAAACTGCCTTATTGCTTCAAGAAAAGGTAAACTTTCAATATCTCCTACTGTTCCACCAATTTCAGTAATTACTATATCTGATTTTCTTCTAAGCAATGTCTTTTTTATACATTCCTTTATCTCATCTGTTACATGAGGTATAACCTGGACTGTTGTTCCTAAAAATTTACCTTTCCTTTCATTATCAAGAACGTTTTTATAAATTTTTCCTGATGTAAAATTATTATATTTGGATAATTCCTCATCAATAAATCTCTCATAATGCCCCAGGTCAAGGTCTGTTTCAGCTCCGTCGTCGGTAACGAAAACTTCACCATGCTGTATGGGATTCATGGTCCCAGGGTCAATATTTATATAGGGATCAAACTTCTGAATGGTAATTTTATAGCCCCTTGATTTTAATAATCTTCCAAGAGATGCAGCGCATATACCCTTGCCCAGTGAAGATAAAACTCCCCCAGTAATAAAAATAAATTTAGTTTTCAATGGTTATCTTCCTTTCCATAAGCTCATTTTTTACAGAATTACATTTTTCTATAAGTTCCTCTGCATGCATAGCTGCTATATCGCTGGCGTCAAGCCCGCTCATCATCCGTGAAATTTCTTTAATTTTCTCATATGATTTCATTTTTTTTATTCTTATCTCTGTCCTATTATTTTTTATAAATTTATCAATAAAATAATGAGCATCCGAAAAACATGCGATTTGTGCAAGATGTGTTATAACTATTACTTGGCAATTTCTTGAAATCTTAAATAGTTTTTCACCAACTGCCAGTGATATTGTCCCCCCTATGCCCGCATCTATCTCATCAAATATCATTGTAGTAATTTTATCGACAGAGCTTATTACTGACTTTAGAGCAAGCATTATCCTTGATATCTCTCCGCCGGAAGCAATTTTTCTTAGTGGTCTTTCAGATTCACCTATATTAAGAGATATTAAAAATTCTATATCATCTATCCCGTCTTTAGCAAATTTTATTTTTTTATTCTTTATTTCTATTCCATCATCGCTTTCTATAAATTTATGCTGCGGTATAAAAGATACTGATTTAAAGCCAATATCAATCAGCTCACCGGTTACCTTATCTTTTAAATCATCGATTACTTCCTTCCTTATTTCACTTAATTCAAGAGCCTTTTTTATCAGAGATTCCCCTGCCTGATTATACTCAACCTGTTTTTTGCCAATTTCATTATCAAGATTTTCAAAGCTTTCTATTTCATTTTCTAAATTATCAGCATACTCGTTCACCAAATTCAGATCCATTTGATACTTTTTCTTTATCTCGGATAACTTATAAAGTCTTTCCTGTATATCATCAAGTCTCTTACTGCTGAAATCAGAATCTGCAATATTGCTGCCGACGTTATGGCTTATCTCCTCTATAATACTGCTGAGGGAAGACAGACTACTGCTGAACTTCTTAAATTTATAGTCAATACCTGAAAGTTCGCTTATTTTCTTACTAAGAACAGCTAAATTTTCGCTCAATGATTTTGTATCACTGTTATTACCACCTATAATTTCTTTAATTTCTGAAGCCAATCTATATGTTTTTTCATAATTCTTTAGAATCCTAGCCTCGTTTTCCAGATTTTCTTCTTCGTTCTCCTTAATATTCAACTTTTTTATTTCTTCATACCTATAATTTAGATCCTTTAACTTTTCTTCCCTTGTCCTTTTTAAGTCCTTTAATTCAGTTAACTCTTCCTTTTTCCTATTATAATCCCTCAGACTCTCAGAATAATCCTTTTTTAAACCAGACAACCTTTCACTTCCATATTTATCTACAATCTCCAGATGTGTTTTACGATCCAGCAAATACTGGTGGTCATGCTGGCCGTGAATATCAAGAAAAAGCTCACCCAATTTTTTCAAATTACTTACCCTGGTAAAAATTCCATTGATAAACGACCTGTTCTTTCCGTTTCTATTAACCTCCCTTGTTACCGCTACATCCATACATTCATTGTTATCTTCAATTAAATTTTCTGACAATAAAAAATCTGTAGCAGCATTGTTATTGCTGAAGTCAAAATATCCCTGAACCAGGAGTTCATCCTCTCCATCCCTTATTAAATCACTTTCTGCTCGCTCCCCAATTAACAAATTTATTGCTTCAATTATTAGAGTTTTTCCTGCTCCTGTTTCACCGGTCAGGACATTAAGGTCTTTTTGGAATTTTATTCTGGCATCATCTATTATGGCGAAGTTTCTTACCTGTAGTTCCTTTAACATGTTTTTTTAAATAAGTCTAATAGTTTAACTTTATTTTTAAATTCTCTCAATAAATTTTTCCCTGAAAACTTTAAAAAAAATGTTTTCATTAAAGGTTATGAATTTCAACTTTAATTTTGATTTTTTTACCTTTAGTACGTAATCCTTTTTTATGTTTAAAGACAGTACTTTACCATCTATGCTAATGCTGTCTTTATCGTTTCTTGAATTTATTTTTATCTCTATCTTATTATCAGGGTCCAGTATTATACTTCTATTTAAAAGTGTATGAGGACATATCGGAGTTATTATTATAACCTTACTCTTCGGCTCAACTATAGGTCCTCCTGCTGAAAGAGAATATGCCGTTGAACCCGTGGGTGTTGAAATAATTAATCCATCAGCAGCGAATTCTTTTATTGATATCCCATTAACCACAATTGTAAATCTTATTATTTTACCAATCATTGACCTGTTTATGGCAAATTCGTTTAAAGCAAAGCCGGGAATTCCCATATTTTCTACCATCTTATTATTCCTGTAAAACCTTCCTTCTATAAGCATTCTTTCTTCTATCTTATATTTATCCTCCAGTATTTTATCAATTGCTTTATACATATCACAGGTTTCTACTACAGTTAAAAACCCCAGATTTCCCGCATTTATTCCCATTATAGGAATCCCTTTTTTAAAAGTGTATTTTGATGCCCTTAAAAAAGTCCCATCTCCACCTACTGCAATAATCATATCATTATTGCTACTGAATTCTTCTTCGGAAACCGAAGGTAGTGAATATTCTCTTGACACCTCTTCCTTTTCCAATAGAAGTAGATTTAAATTATTACCTTTTCTTACAAGGTAATCATAAATTTTTTTAGCAGTTTCTATTGTTTCTTTTTTTTCGTTATTTGAAACTATTCCAATATTTTTCATTTCCTATTAATTACTATTATTAAGATTGATTATAATAAAAATGTGCTCTATCAATTACATCTCTGATTATTTTATCATAATTCTGGACAGATTTACTTTCTTTATCAATTTTTATTAAAAAAATCCAGAATTCTATGTTTCCTTTTGCCCCTTTTATTTTTGAATAAGTAAAATTTTTTATTTCAACAGGAAATTTTTTAATATATTCAGTCACTCCCATTAATGCTTTAAAATGCAATTCTTTATTTTTTATTATACCCCTGTTTTCTACTTCATCCTTTTTTAATTCAAACTGCGGCTTTAACAGGAGCAGTATTTTACTATTATTTTTAGTTAAATCCATAACTTTATTAAAAATTGTTTTTATTGAAATAAAAGATAAGTCCACAACCGTAATATCAGATTTATAGGGGAGCTTTTCAGTGTCAAAATTTCTTATGTTTGTTTTTTCAAGAACAATCACACGCGGGGACTTTCTAAGCTCCCAGGATAGCTGCCCGTAACCAACATCAATGCAGACAACTTTTTCAGCACCATTCTTTAATAAAAAATCTGTAAATCCTCCTGTTGAAGAACCCACATCCACAGCTTTCTTTTTTTCAGCATTAATACCGAAATCCTCAAATGCTCCTTCTAATTTCAAGCCGCCTCTTGATACATATAAATTCCTTGTGGTTATCTCCAGAGACTCTCCCGGCTCTATAAGTGTACCCGGTTTTTCTATAACCATTCCATCAACCCTTACTTTACCTGCCATTAACAGTGCCCTGGCTTCCTTTTCAGTAGAAACAATATTTTTCTTAAGTAAGATTTCTATTATTTTCTTCTTGCCACTTTTTTTAATATTAATTATGCCTTTCTTAAAAGTAAAAATCTGGCTATTTTTACCAGCCATTCATAATCTATATTCATATTTTTTACAATTGAAATTGATTCATTTATTTTTTCTTCAGCAATAACTCTTGACTTTGCAACACCCCACATATCCGGGAAAGTGTTCTTCTTCTGCATCCTGTCCTTTCCTGCAGTTTTTCCTATTGTATCTATATTTGATGTTACATCCAGAATGTCATCTGTTATCTGGAAAGCAAGCCCTAATTTTTCAGAATATTCCGTAAATTTATCAAGGTATTTTTCAGTTGCTCCTGATATTATTGCCCCACATCTTGCAGAAGCAGTAATAAGCTTCCCTGTTTTATTCTTATGCATATATTCCAGCTTATCCTTACTTATTTTTCTTCCTGTAAAATATACATCAATTATCTGGCCTGCTGCCATTCCTTCCGCACCTGAAGCATCTCCTATTTCTTTTAAAACCTTTACTTTTATCCTGTCGTCTGAAAGCTGGTATTTTAATATCAGATTAAAAGCTTCCGCAAATAGGGTGTCCCCGGTCAGTATAGCTATATCTTCACCAAACTTTTTATGACATGAAGGTTTCCCCCTTCTGAAATCATCATTGTCCATTGACGGCAGGTCATCATGTATAAGCGAGTAGGTATGTATAAATTCAATGGCGCATGCAGTAGGAAGAACGCTATGGTAATCTTTACCCAGACTCTCTGCAACCAGGATGCATAGTACCGGCCTGAACCTTTTGCCTCCGTTTTTTATACTGTATTTAATTGCCTTTCTCAAAATAGAAGGGCTTTTTTTATACTTACCGGCATAATACCTTAAACTGTTGTTTATCTCTCTTACCAGAAACCCGGGGTAAAGCTTATCCTGATTTGAAACATTATTTTTTTTAAATAAAAAAAACATGAATACTGACTATAAAAAACTAAAAATAAAATTAATTATATATCAAAGACTTTCTACTGGCTTCTTAATTTGTTTTATTTAAATTATCTAAAATTTTTCCCAGAATACCATTTATGAATTTCGGTGTGTCCTCCTTCTGGCCCAGGGCCTTTGCTATTTCAATTGCTTCATCTACTGAGACTTTTAAAGGTATGTCATTCTCATATAACATTTCGTAAAGGGCTACCCTTAAAATATTTCTGTCAATTATTGCAATCCTTTCAAGAGACCAGTTTTCCACAATACTCATTATCAAGTTATCTATTTCTGTCTCATTCTTTTCAACTCCGATAGCAAGTTTTAAAGTAAATTCATCATAGTTATTTCCTGCCGCAACATTACTTTCTATAATTTTATTTATATCCTTTTCAAGCAAATCTCTCTGATACAACAATATTATTGCATTGATTCTACTTTTTCTTCTTGCTGTTCTGGGCATATTATTAAAATATTCCAAATTTTCTATTTGTTAACCCGTGTTATATATTCTCCGGTCCTGGTGTCAATCTTTATTATATCCCCTTTATTTATAAAAAGGGGAACCATAACTTTTGCTCCGCTTTCAATTTTCGCTGGCTTTGAACTGGAACTTACTGTATCTCCTTTTAATCCCGGTTCTGTTTCTACAACCCTTGCTTTTATATTAATGGGAAGTTCAACCGAAATAGGCTTTCCTTCATAAAATACTACTGCCACTTCCATATTATCTATTAAATATTCTTTCTGCTCTTCAATAAAGTTTTCACTTATCCGGATCTGCTCGTAATTTTTAGTATCCATAAAAATATAATGCTCGTCCCTGTAAAGATACTGCATATTCCTCGTTTCCAGTATCGCCTGTTCCATCTTCTCACCGGCACGGAACGTCCTGTCTATAATAGCACCTGTTGTTAAATCCTTTAGCTTTGTTCTAACAAAAGCTCCGCCCTTCCCGGGTTTTACATGCTGGAAATACAGTATCCTATATAGCCGGCCCTCATATAGTACAGTCATTCCATTCTTAAAATCACTGGTGCTTATCATATTTATAATCCTTATTCTAATTTATTTTTATAATATTTTTACAGATATCTTTTTATAACAAAAAAAATTTATAAGTAAGATTTAATTTAAACAGCTAAAAATTTCCTTGTTTTTCTATAACATAAACTACATTTACAAACCCATTATAAAAAAGTCTTTCCTTGATTTATAAAGAACCTCACATTTATTTTTCTTTACTATTACCATATCTTCTATCCTGACACCGCCAAAGTTTTTTATGTAAATACCCGGCTCAATTGTTATAACCATATTTTCCTTAAGTATAGTTTTTACCCCTTTATTTATTACCGGCTCTTCATGAACTTCAAGGCCAACTCCATGTCCCAGCCCATGACCAAAATTCTCTCCGTACCCTTTTGAGCTTATAAACTTTCTGGCAACCCTGTCAAGCTCACCCGAGCTTATACCTTCCCTGCATCTCTCAATTGCCTTCAGCTGTGCTTTTAGAACTATATCATAAATCTTTTTAAATTCATTACATTTTTTATTATTCCTTGTGAATATTGTCCTTGTCATATCAGAGCAGTAATTACCAAACCTGCATCCAAAATCCATAAGGACAATACCATTATTGATATATCTTTTTTGCGGGACATAATGAGGCATTGAAGTACCTTTATCATAGGCAGTAATTATATCAAATGACTTTCCGCTTGAATTTCCTTTTATAAGCAATTCTTCCAGATAAAACGCAAGCTCAACTTCAGATAAACGTTCTATATCATCCGGTCTTAATTTTAATATGCTTTTAAAAGTATTATCTGTTATGCTGCAGGAATCTTTTATTTTTTTAATTTCTTCTTTATCTTTAACCGACCTCAACTCTTTAACCAATCCACCTGCGTCATTTATTTTTTTACCCTGACCTGATAATAATTCCTTAAGCTTGTAGCCGTTTTTAAAACTAATATTTTCCCATTCCACAGCTACTGAATTAAACCTATAACCTTCAAGTATCTCATTAAGCTTTTTGAATTTATCCTTACTATACAGTACAACTTTTATTCCTTTATTTTTTATAGAATTTTCTGCTTTCTCAAGGTAAATAAAATTAACCAGTAGATAGATGCTATCATCTGTTATAAGTAAGATACTTCCTGAATTAATACCATGGAAGCCGGTTAGATAAAATATATTTGCATCATTCAGGATTATTATGCTATTAAGCTCTTTTTCCCCTAGGATTTTTTTAAGATTTTTAATTCTGGAGGTAAATAAGTCAGTCACTTTTGCCTATTATTACTATTGTATTCTTTATATTCAAGATAAATTTTATTAATCAACAACCTCTTCCCATTGTTTGTTAAAAGTTACCCCTCCGTAAACAAGCTTTGGCATGTCTTCCGGTATCACATCATCAAGACCATAATCATATCCTATCGAAGACATACTCCCGAGAAGGAAACCAATAAGGCCGCTTTCATCCCTTGCATCAATATCCCCGCTTATCAATGAACCCAGCAAAGCATTATGGCTGTTAAGTATTGCCGAACCGCCTGATACACCAAGAATCTTTACATCTGGGTCTGTATAATCTGCAAAATAATGATTATAATCATCTACGGTTATGTCCAGGTTCCCTGAAGCCATTAAAATAAGTAAATCATCTTCAGGAAAATTCCCTAAAGGGAGAAGCCCGCAGGAAGCATCAATATTTCCTGTTGCAATAAGTTTTCCACTCCCCGAATAGTAAATATCGTTATCATTAGGGTCAACATCATTTGCTTCCAGTGATTCACCAATTCTTATATCACCATCAACTAGTACGTTCCCTTCTATTTCTATATAATAATGTCCACTATCTTCATAAAATTTTATTGAATTCTGACCATCTTCCCTGTAAAATTCATCTCCGGTAATCATAGGAGTATATATAACCGTAACCGAATTTTCTATAGGACCCGGCTTGTCTGCTTCTGTAACCGTATATGTAAGGGAACCGGTCGCAACTGCATCAATCGCAAGGTCATCCGCAGTCCCATCACTGTCCTCATCTGTAAGTCCACTTAAAGTTACATCGCCAAGAGCTGAATCCACGCAGGTCACATCTACAATAATTCCGCCACTTATATTCGTAACTGTATAATTATAGGTTACAGTGTCACCTACTTCAGCAGTGTTAGGAACAGCATCTTTTTCTACCACAATATAAGGGCCAGTTTCTATTTTTACCGACTCATTTGCTTCATCGCTTGGAATAATTGAATGCGGGTCAGTATCACCTGAAGCTACGACTTTATTTTCTATAGGACCCGGGAGGTCGTCTGCTGTAACTTCATATGTAAGGGAGCCGGTTGCAGCCTGCCCGACAAACAGGTCATCAGCAATTCCGTCTCCATCTTCATCTGTAAGACCGGTCATAGATACCATGCCAAGTGGTAAATCCGTTAAATATACATCATATAGTATCTGCATGCCTACATTCGTAACTGTATAATTATAGGTTACAGTGTCACCTACTTCAGCAGTGTTAGGAACGGCATCCTTTTCTACCAGAAGATGGGGATCCATTATAACCTTTACTGATTCTTCCGTTGTATCGCTTACAGGGTCCGGCTCAAGGGCAGAATCCGCTGTAGCAGTAACCGAATTTTCTATAGGACCCGGCCTGTCAGATGATAAAACAGTGTATATTAATGTTCCGGTAGCAGTTGCTCCAACTGCCAGGTCATCCGCAGTCCCATCAACGTCCTCATCTGTAAGTCCGCTTAAAGTTACAGCACCGAGAGCTGAATCCACGCAGGTTACGTCGGTAAGAATTGCAGTACTTACATTCGTAACCGTATAATTATATGTTATAAGGTCTCCAACATCAGCAACGTTTGGGTTAGCATCTTTTGTTACCAGAATATGGGGATTGGTTATTATCTTTACAGATTCCTCCATTTCATCAGCTGGAGAAGTTGAGGAAGTATCACCGGTAGCGGTAACTGAATTTTCTATAGGACCCGGTTCATCAGATTCAGTAACCGTATAGGTAAGGGTACCAGTTGCACTGCCACCGGCTACCAGGTCATCAACTATTCCGTCACTATCTAAGTCCGCAAGTCCACTTAAAGTTACAGCGCCGAGAGCTGAATCCAAGCAGGTTATGTTATATAAGGTTTTAGTGCCCCTATTTGTAACCGTATAGTCATAAGTTATAATGTCACCCACCTCGGCAGTTCCCGGATCGGCATCCTTCGTAACCAGGATTGTAGGATTGGTCTCATCGGTTACTATCTTTACTGACTCAGATGCTACACTTGTTATAGGAACAGGAACAAGTGCCATTAAAAGCTCGGGGTCTATAACAAATATTCCTGCTTCAATCATATCATCCTCATCTATTATAAGGACATCACTTGGTGGTTCCTGTATCATGGTTATAAAATTATCAATATAAACCTTTACATCCAGTTTTGGCGCGCTAAATAAATCATCACCTATTGGTTCATTGTAATACACATTTGAACTTCCGGTAGTGCTTATTTCTCCGTGGCAGGATAAATTAACAGGATTGCTTGAACTCCCGATACGTGAACTGTTCTCCAGTCTAATATCATCCATAACTATCATTTCCAGTGTTTCAGTAGAGCTGGACTCTATACGGGGTGAGCCAAGCAATCCACCTGTCATTTCAATATCCCCGCCAACATTTATCATTTCTGATCTTAATCTTGAAGAACCTCCCATATCTATATTTCCGCCAACCAGTAGCTTATCACCGGCGACAACATCGCCAAGCGCTATTAAATCTCTTATAACAAGATCCCCTCCTAAATAAACTGGGCCATTTATAAAAGGCACATTAATCAAATCAAAAAATTCTAAGCCACTCCTTGAATAAATATAGCTGAACATGTCAATCTCCGTTGTAAAACTTACAGCCATATTTACCCTTACCGTCCTTGTCCGCCCGCTTGGTATATCCTCTCCTGTGGAGGTTATTATATAATTTGTAACCTTACCATTAATATCCGTAGCTTCTTCATAATCAACATAGAACCTTCCTACATTATTACCGTCTGAATCTTCTACATAATCATCATAATCATATGGTGTATGCTCAGAAGGGAGAGGTTCATCATCTTCAAAATACCTCTCAATTTTTATAAGCATGTCCGATATTCCCGCCTCTGCAATATTTAAAGCCTTAATCCTGCTTTCATAATACTCGGTAAAAACTACATCCTCAAACATAAACTTTGTCATTGCAGTAATGGTAAATATTATTACCATCCCCATTATCAGAACCAGTATGGTTATATTGCCTCCTATTCCTTTCTTAAAATCTCTTATATACTTTTTCATTTTTAAACCCTATTCCTTAGCGTAACGGAAGTTTCAAGATTCATTGTCCTTGGCCCTTCCACAGTATTCTGCTGGTCAATAGATAACTCAATATTTACATTTCTTATATCTACAAGCATTGCCGAATCCACAGGCATATCCAAAAAATCCTGGCCATAACCTGCAATATATGCAAAAATTTGGCTTCCAATCAAATGCCTTGCAACCACTTTTGTATTGCCGCTATCAACCTCTCTTGTAAGTTTATAAAAACCCTCGTAACCTTCCTCATCATCCACAATAGCTTGATAATGAACTACTTCCATAGTATCATCAGAATCCACATTGCTTTTAAATATAAACTCATCTCCATTGGCATAAGTAATTTCCGATATCTCCCTGATATCCTTGGTTATTAAATTCATTGCTGTCCTTGCATCCCTTGCTGATGTAGCAACACTTATTGTAATCTCGCTTGACCTTACAGAGTTGAAATAAGACATGGTTATAAGACCTACTATTATTGAGATAAGCAGTGATGAAAGCAGAAGCTCAATCATTGTAAATCCTGAATTTTTCTTAAATTTACCTTGTAGTAGTAACCTCATTACTTGGCTCACTTTCTTTTCCATCATCATAAACCGCCGTTACATAATAAGTATATTTAGCCGGTTTACCCCATTCTATAAAAGTTTCGTCATATCTTGTTACACTTGCCTGACCACGATAATTAAATGTGCCCGTTCCTTTTTTTCTGTAAACTTTATAGTAATCAATTGGCGTTTCTGTATCCGGCTTTTCCCAGTTTATACTTATTGCTCTAAAAATTATTATTGTAATATCATATTCTATTTCCAGATTTGTTGGCGGCGGGTAGGGAATGCTTGGCGGCCCTCCTTCTCCAAAAGTAGGTGCTATCTGGGTTACGATTGTTATCTCATTGTTCAACTTATCACATTGTGCACTTATCTCTACCTGTTTATAGCTATATTCACCCTCTACCCATTCTACAGAACGTGTTATAACAAATTCCTCACCATCTACCTCAATAGTTGACTGCGGCTCCATTGAACCATCAGGGTTACCGCCTGAAATTCCAATCTCCGAATAACTTCTTAACCTTGTTTGCTCTATTTCATTATCAACCAATGCCAGTGCTTTAGTCTTTGACTTATTTACCATCATAGCTTTATTTGCCATTGTAACACCCTGCACCATTACAAGGGTTACCATAGCAAGTACGAAAAAAGCAACAAGTATTTCAACCAGAGTCATACCTTTCTGGTCTTTAAGATTCAGCTTTTTAATGCTTTTAATTTTTGAAAGATGAAAAAATATTTTTTTCATAGTTCCCACAACATCAATTTCATTTTTTAATCTGTTCCAGGATATACAAAACAGCCAGCTTGTATACATCAGGCCCGAGGCCACTTATCACGCCAACAACCGCAGGAGATATAACCGACTTCCCTCTCCACTGCTCCCTGCTGAATATATTTGATATATGAACCTCTATAGTTTTAATATTGCTTGCCAGTATAGCGTCATATATTCCGTAGCTATAATGTGTAAGAGCCCCCGGATTTATTATAATATAGTCCGTATCACCTATACATTTGTGTATTCTATCTATAATCTCACCTTCATGATTTGACTGGTAATATGCTATTTCTACTTTCCCTTCAAAAATTTTATCCAGTTCTTTTTTTACATCATTAAAACTTTTTTTTCCGTATATCTCTTCTTCTCTATTACCCAGAAGGTTTAAATTTGGACCGTTAATTATAATTATTTTTTTCATTTTCCCACTTTTCTTATTAAAAATATAATTATTTAAATAGAATTAATATAAAATTCAAATTTACAAATTTATTAATAATATATTTAATATTTTTCTTATATATATTTCTAATTAATTATACATACTTTTTTTGATATTATCAACAATTATACTTCTTGCGAGGCCGTAGTAAAAGATAGGTTTATTTATACCTTTGAGAAGCACAAATTTATTTTTTGACGACTTAAATTTCTTGTCATATTTTATTACATCAATCATTTTACTGGTATTTGCCCGTGGTATCTTATAGGGCATTTTTAGCTTCCTGTACAGCTCTATAAGTTCATTTTTAACCTTTTTTTCAAGTATCCCCAGCGAAATTGATATATCAATTGCCATAATTATTCCAACACTTATAGCTTTTCCATGATTTATTTCCTTCAGGCCAAAAATATTTTCTATACAATGCCCCAGGGTGTGGCCAAAATTAAGTAAATTTCTGTAACCTGTGTCAAATTCATCTATGCTTACCACTTTTGATTTTATATGACAGCATCTGTATACTATATCTTTAAATCCTCTGGTTTTAATTAAATGAAATAACCTATCCTCCCTGCCGTCACATAGATTTTTTTTAAGTCCATCAAGTATCTTTTTATCAAATACTATTCCATATTTTACAATTTCGCCCAATCCATTTATAATCTGGTCTTCTTCCAGTGTAGATATAAAAGAAATATCGATAATTATGGCGTCCGGCTGGTAAAAACTCCCGATTATATTCTTTATACTGCGGTAGTTAACCCCGACTTTTCCTCCTATGCTGCTGTCTACCTGCCCTATTATAGTTGTGGGGCACTGTATAAACTTAATTCCGCGGTGGAAAGTAGAAGCCGCAAAACCTGCCAGGTCACCTATAACTCCTCCTCCGAATGCCACCAGCACATCATTTCGGTGTATATTAAAATCAATTAACCTGCTGTATATATAATCAACATTTTCCAGGTTCTTATACTCTTCCCCATCCTGGATTTCTATAATTTCATATGGTAAATCACATTTTTGAAGAGAATTTTTAATTACACCCTTATAAATATCAAATACCTTATCGTTGGTCACAATAGCTATTTTTTCACAATCCTTGAATCTCTTTTTTATAAGGATTGCAAAATAATCTTCAAATTTTACATCTATATAAATTGGATAATGTTTAAGTTTTGTTTTAGCATTAATAATTTTCATCTGATTTTTTACCTAAACTAGTTAAATTAAGTACTTAAGCCGGGCAAGAATCTCTTTTGAAGTTTTATAGGGGTCTTCTCTATTATTATCTATTACTATGTGAGCATACTTACGGTACAGTATATCTCTTCTCTTTACCATTTTTCTTATAATCTCTTCCCTATTTTTTACATCTATAAGTGGTCTGTCTTTAGCATCTTTCAATCGCCTGGAAGAATTTTCAGGAGAAACATTTAAATATATAACCCTGCTATTCCTCCTGATTATATCAACATTTTTCTTTCTTTCTACTACACCGCCCCCACAGGCAAAAATACAATTTTTATTTTTATATATTTTTTTAATAACCTTTGACTCTAAATCTCTGAAATAATCCTCTCCATACTCCTTAAATATATCCTTTATCTCCATTCCTTTATCTAATTCAATTATTTTATCCATGTCAATGAATAAAAATCCCATCTTCCCTGCCAGAATTCTACCAATAGTGGACTTACCCGAACCCATAAAACCTATAAGAGATATATTCTCATAATCCATGCCATTTTAAATATCTTCAAGATATTTTTTATAATTATTAAAATTTTCTAATATTTCTTCCATGCTGTCCCCGCCAAATTTTTCCTGTATTGCATTCAGCAACCCTATTGATAACATAGATTCACCTACTACGGCAGCTGCAGGGACGACACAAACGTCTGACCTTTCTTTTAAGCTTATAACACTTTCTTTTGTTTTTATATTTACACTATCCAATCCTTTAGAAGTAGTCGGTATTGGTTTCATGCAAGCACCCACAACAACCGGTTCCCCATTTGTTATTCCACCTTCTATACCTCCGGCCCTGTTTGTTTTTCTGTAAAAACCTTCACTTTTTTTATAGTAGATTTTATCGTGAAAATTAATTCCGGTTATAAAAGGCGCATTATACCCTTCACCTATTTCAACAGCTTTTATCGCAGGTATACTCATAAACAACCGGGCTATATTACCATCAATTCTCCTATCCCACTGTGAATAAGAACCAAGACCGGGTGGTACCCCTGTTGCGACGACCCTAAATTTTCCACCTATACTATCTCCATTATTCATTGCTTTTTGTATCTCATCTTTCATTTTTAAACTTTTCGCTTTATCGGGACACCTTACCTCAGATAATTCAATTTCCTTTAATAAATCAGTATTTCCCCTGCTGCTATTATTTATTTTTATTTCACTATCAGTAGTAACCCCGCCAATCTGGTCCACATAGCTAAATATATCTATTCCAAGTAACTTTAAAATAATCTTTGCAAATCCTCCTGCTGCAACCCTTGCAGCAGTCTCTCTTGCACTGCTCCTTTCTATTGCATCTCTTATATCATCAAGTCTGTATTTTAAATATCCGTTAATATCCGCATGTCCAGGCCTGGGATTTAATAATTTTTCCCCTGAATCCCCACCGCTTTCTCTTGATTCAGGACTTATATCCATTATATCTTTCCAGTTATTCCAGTCCCTGTTTCTTATAATAAAAGATACAGGCGCACCTGTACTTTTTCCCTTTCTTATGCCGGAAATTATCTCAATAGCATCATTCTCTATTGACATCCTCTTCCCTCTACCGTAACCTTTCTGTCTTCTTGACAGTTCACTGTCCAGAAAAGTTACATCAACATCAACACCTGAAGGATATCCATCTATAATACCTGCAATACCTCTGCCATGCGATTCACCAGCAGTTAAAAATCTCAAATTTTAAACACCCTTTTTCTAATCATATAAAGGAATATCTATAAATAAAGTTATCAGTTCATCCCCTTTTTGTAATACTACCGAATCATCATTTATCGCCATAACAGCATAAATATCTTTTAGCGTATCTCCCACCTTTAATTTATATGTATAATCATTAAGATTTATATCGGCGTAGTCAACTCCTTCTTTACTAAAAATTTCTTCCAGCTTAAGGATGTTCTTTTCCTCCCCTTCATCTTCTTCACTAATATAAAATGGCTTAAATGGGTCCCTTGAAGATTCGTCAATAATATCTATATCTGTTTCAGCTTCATAACTTTTTTTCATATTTTCTTCACCCTTGCCAATTTCTTCAATTTCCCTCTCATCAATCTCAACTTCAGGCACCTTAAGACTCTCATCCTCCTCTGAACTTTTCTCTCCAAAAAGCCCAAAAACAAAACACCCTGAAGCAAAAATAATTACAGATACAGAGAATAAAGCTGCTATGCACATTATTATAATTCTTTTTAATTTTACGATTATTATTTTATTTCCTTTTTTATTGTTATTTTCCATAATCTCTTTTATTTTGAAATATTTATCAACTTGCTTTCACTATACATTTCAATTTTTATATAAGCATTTATATCTTCATAATTATCCTCAGTTGACTGTATCATAACATTCATTATCTTTGATATTCTTGGTATCTTTTCCACTACATTTATAAAAGTTATAATATCGTAATAACTCCCTACTATAATCACATCAGCATCAATTTTATTTAATTTCATTTCGCCTTCTTTATCGCCTACAGACCCCTCTGAATAATCAATTGAGTGAATATCTACATTTGAATAATCTGCAATATCATAAAATTCGTTTGTAATAACACTGATATTATTTTCCATTGGAAGTTTTAATAAATACTTCTGATATTCAGCATTAAGTAAATAATACTCATCTTCCACAAGCATAGTTTCTTCTAACTGAGCTTCTAATGTCTGATAATTCTGCTTTTCCGCTTCAATAGCAGTACTATTGCTGATACTTGCAGTAAAATTAGGTATTAATATCAGAACAGTAAGTAAAATTATAACCACCAGAATTGCTATTATAATAATTATTTTAATTCTTACGCTCATAATTAAATATAGTTACCTTTATTAAAAAATTTAAAATATAATTACTGATTTAACATCTGCAGTTCCTCATCCAGCTCTTCTTCTTCACCAGCCGGCGCACCCTGATCCTTTTCCAGGCCTAATTCTTCAATGTATGGTTCAATGTTAAAATATGCACTTATTGTAAACGCCATTACTTCTATATCGGAATCAGTGATATAGTCTTTATGGATACTATTTATTATAGCTTCGCTGGTATTTTCCATGTTATTAATTTGAATCAGTAACTTTGTTATATCAGTATAATTAAGTGCATAACCTGTAATAGTTAAATATCTTATTTCCTCTATATTTTCCCCAAGCCCTTCTTCACTGGTTTCTGTAATAAACTTATAAAATCCCTCGCCATCACACTCTATCAATGTTAAATATATATTTTCCGGTATCTTTTTACCAAAATCAATCAACATGTCTGACCATATTACTTCTACTTCCTCCAGGTATACAACAGCCTTTTCTTTCTCTTTTACCTTATCTTTAAAATCGTTATAAACTTCCAATTTTCTTACATAATTATTAATCTGCAAATTTACTCTTTCGTGCTCCTCCAATTCCGGTGTTAGCCCGCTGTTAATATTGTATACAACAATTGAAAATACACTGACTACCGCCAATAATATTAACATTATTACTAAAACTACACCCAGCATTATACTTCTAACATCTCTAATTTTTTCTTCTTTTGGCAGAAGGTTAATAGTTTTCATTGATCTAGACCTCTCAAAGCCATCCCTATAGCCACAGGATCAAGAAGGCTACCTATATTATTGCTACCATAATCCGAAATGTTTTTCAGGTATTGTAAGGAAAAGTAATCAGAGATATTTAACAGCTCAACTTTATATTCTATTTCCTTTTCCATGTATTTATCTATATTTTTAATATAATCCCCTGTTAAAATAATTTTATTTAATTTAGCTTTGGGGTTTTCCTGGAGGAAGTGGTCTATTGATAATCTAATTTCACTTATAAAACGGTCAGCAACACTTTTCATAATTTCATTTGTTTGACTGCTGTTAATACCTGACCCGGTACCAGACTTGGCTTTGCCTTTATCAGCTTTTTTATCTTCTTTTTCACTTGACTTATTTTCGCTGGATTTGCTTTTGGCACTTTTATCTTTATCTTCTTTTACCCATTCTTCATTCTTTTTACCCATAAGTGTCATAAAATCAAATTTTTTTAATACATCTTCACAGTACTTATCATCTTTTTTTGTTTCTTTGTAAATTTCGTCAATAAAACTTTTTATAGAAGTGGACGTAAACCTCGGATATTTTAAATTATAATTGTGAATCATCTCAATTATTGAGATTTCCAGACCAATATTTACAACGCAAAAAGAATCTGGCTCCTTGCTTTTACTATTTTTCCTGCCTTTTTCAATATTATAAATATAATCTATAGTCCTGTATAAGGCGAAACAATTCAAATCAATCGCCTGAGCGATAAGACCAGCTTTCTTAAAACCTGATACTACATCATCTATCATGCTTTTCATTGCACCTACAAGCATTATCCGCGAATGGTCCTCGCCTTTTTCTACGATATAATAATCATATATAACATTATTTTTGGGTATGGGGATAAAATCATTAATCTGGTACTGGATAGAATTACTTATTTCATCATCATTTATAACCGGTATCTTAATCTCTTTAGCAATTATTTTTTGATTGGCAATTCCAATAAAAACCTTTTTTTCAGAGATTTTGTATTTTTTCCATATCTCTTTTAGACTACTGGAAAGAGCCATGTGATCCTGAACTTCACCCTTTACAACACATTTTGGTTGTAATTCAGCTTTCACTATTTTCCTTACAGTAATATTATTTCTTGATTTCAGCAGTTCAACAATACCAACCCTGTATGAGCTTAAATTTAATCCTATTGCCAGCATTTGAATCACTCTCTTTTAGTTAAAAAAACTTACATACCATTTTAAAATATTATTGCCCCAAAATAAAGCTATTATGCTGCCTAATGAAATAAAGGGTCCAAATGGTACCTGGTGTTTTAAACTCTTTTTTTTTATGATAATTAACGATAATCCATATACCGCACCTGATAAAAAACCTAAAAATAAAGCTGTCACCACATTCCTTACAAGAAACGCCCCTATCATCAGACTCAATTTAACATCACCCATACCCATCCCCCTGGGTGATATAAGGTGGATTATAAACATAAATAAAAAAGCTCCTGCACTAAAAGCAAGAGGGAACCACCACCTGTTTAAATCAGGAAAAATACTGAACGCAAGCCCCACTAACGTAAAAGGCAGCACTATAACATTGGGAATTACCTTAAACTCAATATCAATAAAGGATATCAATACCAGCACACTGCATAGTACTATGCCTGCCAGAGTTTTTAATGATAATCCAAAGAAAAAGTAATTTACAACAAATAATACCCCGGTTATTACTTCTATAAACAGGGTACTTAACCCTATCTTTTCCTTGCAGTATCTGCACCTACCCTTAAGTATGATAAAGGAAATTAAAGGTATATTATCATAAAAAGGAATTTTTCTCTTGCAGTAAGGACAGTACGAAGATGGCCTGACAATAGATAACTTCCGCGGCAACCTGTACGCTGCTACACCCAAAAAGCTACCTACAGCAAGGCCTGATATAAAAAATATTATATAAAATACTACTTTAATTGTTTCCATTTTAATTATTACTTATTTGCTATTTTTTTTATAGCTAAAAAATTATATTTTTTCTATTATATTGCTATATTTATTATAATTAAATGATAATCTAAAAAAATTATATTTTTATAATTTTTATATTTTAATAATATAAACTTATATATTTTTTTTATTTTTAAATAATAACATGGTAAATTTTATTAGTCAAAATCCAAAAAATTAAAACATAAAACCTTAGAATATAAAATAAGGGCCAGTTAAGTCCTGTCCCTTATTTTATATCACTTATATTACTTTCCAATTATTTTTCTTTAAATTACTGCTGCAGCTCACCACTAACTATTACTATATCATCGCCAGCATGTGTATCATCTGTTTTGTTTGGTCCAGCGCTATATAATGTGTAACCACCAGCAGGAGTATCCTTTAAGTATATATAATCTTCATCCCATGGATCTTCAGTTGGTACATTATTCATGTATCCCCCACCTTCTATCTGTACTTCCATTGCTGCAAAGGTTGTATCAGGATATACCTCACTTTTGTCAGCAAAATACATTTCAATTGCCGTAGCAATGTTCTTTAGCTCTGACTGCGCTGCAGCTATTCTTGCCCTGTCTCTTAATACCATATAGCTTGGTACTGCAATTCCTGTAAGAATTGCCAGAATAATGATTACTATCATTAATTCAACCAGGGTAAAACCTTCTTTATCCCTATACAGATTTCTATATAACCACTTCATTACTTCCCTCCTTTATTTAATAAAATCTAAACCTTTTTATTGTACATTATAATATTATACCCTTAATTAAAAATATTAGACATATATATATAATTTTTTATTAAGTTAGTAATATTAATATTGTAAAGCAAGTATATACAATTTTATTATAAATAGCAACATAGAATTATAAATATTTTTATATTACAATAATATTATTCTCATATTTATATATTAATAGTGATTAAATATTTATAATAATACTATCTGATTATTATCTGATATTTAAAAATAAGAGAAAAAATGACAAATAAATTTAGGTTCTCAGTTACAGGCAAAGTACTCTTTTAAATCCTTTATGCTCTGTTTCAATTTTCTGGAAACAGACTTCTGTGAAATTCCTATTCTTTTGCCAATTTCTGCCTGGCTGAATCCCATGAAGTAACTCAAAACAATTATTTTCTTATTCAAGCTGCATAGCTTATCTATTGCATCCCACAGCACTATTTTATCTTCCATTACCAGGTCAAAGCTTTTATACTGTTTTGACTTTATCAGTCTCCGGTTATAACCATTATTTCCTTCCGTTTTACTAACCTTATAATTACCATCGCTGCTATCTATTTCCAAATTATTATAAAATACAGCTTCTCTTGCTTTTAAGAATTCATAAATACCATCTACAGGTATATTAATCCCTTCTGATATTTCCTCTATAGTTGGATAACAATTATTTCTATTCTCATAATCTCTTACATAATTAGTAAAAATTTTATTTAATTTCCATAACCAGCGAGGGCCCCTTATTAGCCTGCTGTCTCTTATGAAGTGCATTATTTCACCTTTTATATAATAAACGGCAAAAGTAGAAAATTTGTTTCCAGACTCAATATTAAACCTGTTCACTGATATTATAAGACCGGTAAGCGCAACCTGCTCTATTTCCTCTTTATCCCAGTGGCTACTGTTAAAATCTGCGGCAACTTTATATGCAAGTTTTCTGGTTTTTTTAATTATTAAATTTAATACCCCGGAGCTTCTGGAACTCTTATAAACTTCAATTAATTTTTCTACTGGCAGGTTTTTCAACCTTGAACTCTCACCGCTTTTATAATCTTTTAATTCTAGATTTTTCATAATTTAATTCTTTTCTTAAAGATTATGAAATTTTTTATATTTATTACATTGCCTGATACATATTAAACATTGGCAGATACATTGATATAAGAACCATACCAACAATTACAGCTACAAGCAAAAGCATCATAGGCTCCAGAATGGTTACCATCATCTCCACGCTGTTTGATACTTCTTTTTCATAGAAATCTGCAATTTTACTTGATATGCTATCAAGTGTACCTGTTCTTTCTCCTACCCCTATCATCTGTACCATCATGGTCGGGAAAATTTGCATTTCTGACATCGGGTCAGAAATATTTTCTCCTTCCCTTATGCTCACCTGTATCTTTCCAAGTGCCTCATCAACTAATATGTTACCAGAAACCTCTTTTGCAATTTCCAGCGAATTTAATATAGGAACTCCCGTAGCCAGTAATATTCCAAAATGCCTGCTGAACCTGCCAAGCGACATTTTTCTAAAAATATCACCGAACTTTGGCAATTTTATTTTTATTCTATCCATAATATGTCTACCTTTTTCAGACCTTACAAATTTCCTAAATAAGTACCTTCCACCAAATACCACTGTAGCAGCAATTATATAAAAATAAAATTTCTTAAATAAATTCCCGATGCTAATTACAAACTGCGTAATCATTGGTAGTTCTGCGCCCAGCTCATCATAAATACTTTCAAAAGTCGGGACCAGGAATACTATTATTACGAATGTTATAACCAGAGCAAAAACCAGGACAAATTTAGGATAAGCCGTCTTATTTCTTATTGTCATCTTTAATTCTTCATCCTTCTCCAGAAAATCTGCCAGGTCATTCATGGTCCTGTCAAGTACTCCTCCAGCTTCACCTGCTCTCACCAGACTTATAAATAACCTATCAAATACCACCTCATGTTTTTCCATTGACTCAGAAAGAGTATGTCCTGATTGCACATCAACTTTGATTTCTGAAATTATTTTTGAAAATTTTGGATTCGCAGTCTGTTTCTCAAGAACCGTAAGAGATTCAAGAAGAGACATACCTGAAGAAATCAGGGTAGAAAATTGCCTGGTAAAAATTACCAGGTCTCTTGTTTTAATACGGTTAAAAAAGTTAAAACCTATAGATGAACCTTTAAGTTTAAATTTTTTTTCTTCTTTCTCTTCTGCTATATTGATAATGAAATAACCCATACCTCTAAGTTTTGATGCTACATTATCCTGAGTCTCAGCATCAAGGGTACCTGCTATTGACTCCCCTTTTGAATTTCTAACTGTGTAATTATATACTGTCATATTACTTAATCCCCTGTTTATCCAATTTTGAATATCCTTAATTTTTAGTCGTTAATCATTCTCCTTACTTCATCAACATTGTGAGCTTTCTCCAGTGCCAGTGTTTCAGAAATTTTTCCTTCCTTGTAAAGGTTTACCAGCGACATATCCATAGTCATCATTCCTCTTCTACCGCTTGCCTGTATAGCTGTATAAATCTGGTGTACCTTGACTTCCCTTATCATATTTTTTATTGCAGTATTAACAAACATTAATTCTACTGCAGGCACCCTTCCGTCCCCTTCTTTTGTAGGTATTAGCTGTTGAACCAGAACGGCCTTTAAAGTCCCTGCTAACTGAGCTCTTACCTGTCTCTGCTGATAGGTGGGAAATACATCTATTATTCTGTCAATAGTTTGGGGCGCATCCTGTGTATGTAAAGTTGAAAAAACAAGATGCCCTGTCTCTGCTGCTGTTAATGTGCTGGATATTGTTTCTAGATCCCTCATCTCGCCAACCATTATAACGTCAGGGTCTTCCCTTAAAACATATTTTAAAGCATCCGAAAATGTATTAGCATCAGTTAAGATTTCCCTCTGCGAGATAACACTTTTTCTGTGCTTGAATAAATATTCTATAGGGTCTTCAACCGTTATAATGTTCTCAGACCTGTTTTTATTAATTATCTCAATTATTGAAGCCAGAGTCGTTGATTTACCACAGCCAGTAGGTCCTGTAACCAGAACAAGACCTCTGGGGTATTTTGCAAACTCCTCCACCTGAATCGGCAGACCCAGCTCTCCTATATCAGGAATTTCCCTTGATATATATCTGAAGGCAGCAGCAAGTGTATTTCTCTGGTAGTAGTAACTGGACCTGAATCTTCCATATCCCACTAATGAATATGAAAAGTCAACCGCCAGTTTTTCTCTGAGTCTTTTTAATTGTTCTTCATTTAATATCCTTGTCAGCATCTTTTCCGATATCTCAGGGGTAACATCACCAAATTTTTCTAATTTTACCAGTCTTCCATGTATCCTGAATATGGGGGGAAGAACACATACTATATGTACATCAGATGCATCCAGGTTTATTGCCTCGATTAAGATATCATTAATATTCATTTTCTCCTCGTTTATTTTATCTATTTACACTATTATTATTTTATTATTTTAACTGATTTTTGTCATATCTATTAAAATATCACTCTTTATATCCTCTATACAATCAGCCGGTGGCATTATTCCAAACCATGATTCAAATGACAGTGCTGCCTGGTTTATCAGCATGTCAATTCCATCAATAACTTCCGCCCCATCTTTTCTGGCTTTCTTCATCAGGAGAGTTTCAACAGGATTATATACAACGTCAAAAATAATCTTGCCATCCAGGTCCCATGACTCTGGTATGATAATAATATCCCTGTAAGATTTCATATACATCCCCAGAGGTGTACAATTAGCAATCAAATTAATATTATCTGTCTTTTTATCCAGCTCATGTATATCGCTTAAGCCTTCTATTATATTACTTCCTGCGGCTTTAAAATTTTCTCTTATCTCATCTACCTTTTCCTTGGTTCTGTTATATACCCATATTTTCTTTACTTTTTTTAAAATCATACCAAATATAACACTTCTTGCTGCTCCACCTGCTCCTATTACCAGGCAACTGCTTCTACCCCAATTAAAATTTTTTTTATCCATTGATTTTAAAAAACCGCCTACATCTGTGTTAAAACCAGTTGAAGTTCCCCTTTCATTATCAAATTTTACTGTATTTACAGACTTCGTTGATTTAGAAATGTTATCAGACCTGTCAACAAGATTAAATACTTCATTCTTGTAAGGCATGGTCACATTTAGACCCAGAAACCCCAGTTTTTTTGCACCCCTGAAAGCTTCTTTGAGATTATTTTCCCTAAATTCAAATGCCACATAAACAGCATCTAAAGAATACTTTTTTATAAAATAGTTCTGTATCCTCGGAGAGAGACTATGCTTTATCGGATTACCAATCAAAGCTAATATTTTTGTTTCAGGACTAATCATCTCGTTTAATTATAATTATTGCTATTTAAAAATCTTATAAATATTTCTTCTAATATCTGATTTCAAATACACTATATCTCTTGCTACTTTCAAATTCTTCAATTTTTGTATCAGTTACCACAGAAAAAGAAGGGCCTTTTTTTATTTCTTCTATAAAATGGTCTATTCCATCTTCCCCCTGGCAAACTACTTCCACTTTCCCATTAACAATATTCCTGACATAACCTTTAACATCATACTTTCCCGCAATTGATTCTACATAAAACCTGAAACCCACGCCCTGAACCCTGCCTGAAAGCATTACTTTATATGTTTTAATATTTTCAGTCATATATCTTTTAACTTATTTATAAGAATAATACTAAAAAATTTGTATATTTACAACTTATTAGATTTATATGAATATTATTATATCTTTTTTTACAATTTAAAATTTTAGCTTTAGAAAATTTTAAGATTTAATCCTGAAAAGTGAAAATGGGTCTACTTCCCCTAAACCGCAGAGAATTATCAAATCATTTGGATTGGCACATTTTTTTTCACTATCATCAAAGTCCGACACCATCTTTTTTATTTTTACTTTTCTGGGTTCTTTGCCGGGCGCCAGTATATCCATAATTTCTCCTGTATAAAACTGGTTCTTTACTTTTATGACAGGACCGTCATATTTTTCATTATAATTATGATATACTCCCACAAATCTATACTTTTTTATATAGCCTACATTATCATTATTTTCAAGTTCTTCTCTGTCCTTAAGGAACATAAAACCTTCGGTAAAATTCCTGTGAGAGCATTTATCAAGCTCTGAAATTAAATAAGATATTTTTTCCTTATCAAATTTATCCTTTTCTATCCAATCAAGTGCCCTTCTATAAACCCATGTTGTAAGACTGACATAATTCTCCGTCTTCATTCTACCCTCTATTTTAATAGCATCAACTCCTGCATCCACCAGCTCCTTTAATTTTCCAAGAAGGCATAAATCCCTTGAGTTATAGATATAAGTACCCCTTCTATCCTGCAATACCGGGAAAAACATATTTGGCCTCTCCTCTTCCATCAGGTAATATTTCCAGCGGCAGCTGTGGGCGCATTTCCCCTTATTGGAATCCCGTCCGGTCATGTACTTACTTAACATACATCTTCCTGAATAAGATATGCATAATGCCCCGTGAACGAATACCTCTACCTCAATATCTGTTTTTCGTATAATGCTTTTTAAATCAGAAAAGCTTACTTCCCTGGCAATATTTACCCTTTTTACTCCCAGTTCTTTAAAAAAATTTATTGCTGCACTATTATTCAGATTGACCTGTGTACTTATGTGCACATTCTTTTCCGGTAAAATTTCATTTACAAGCTTCAGAGTTCCAAAGTCGGCCAGTATAATCCCGTCAATATCAATATTCCTTAATTCTTTCAAATATTTTTTCAACCCGGTCAATTCGTGATCGCTGACTATGGAATTAAGAGTAAAATAAACCTTCACACCGTATTGATGTGCATAACTTACACCCTTTTTTAATTCTTCAAAGGTAAAATTACCCCTTATACTCCTTAAATTAAATTCTTTTCCACCAACATAGACAGCATCTGCCCCATAATTAACCGCATATTTTAAAATATTAAGGTTATTTGCAGGTACCAGAAGCTCTGGTTTTTTTTTATTATCTGGCATAAATTTTATTTATATTAGCCAACTTTTTTAAAAAACTCTGTTACTGAAATACCATCACCTATATCAAAAAAATAGCTTTTTAAATGTTTGCTTGCTGTTATATATTCTATATATTCCCTGATGCCATTTATACTGTTAGAATCATGCCTGCTGACTTTTTTTTTAAATACTTTATTCTTATATAATATATTATCAGCAATAATAATAGCTCCATCAGCCATTTTGTTTTTTAAAGCTTTAATGTAAAAGGGGTACTCATACTTTGCACCGTCAATAAATACCAGGTCAAATTCTCCTTCAAGCCCTTTAATTATCTCTAAAGCATTGCCATTTAAGAACTTTAAGTTACCTGACCCAAATTTACATTTTATGAATTTTTCAGCTTTTCTTAATCTTTCCTTATTTAAATCTATACCCGTATAATTACCATCTTTTAAGTTTTTTATTAAAAAATATGAGGAAAATCCAATTCCACAGCCGATTTCCATGATATTTTTTGGATTTTTCAAGAGACATATTAATTCAATAAACCTTCCCGTTTCTTTATCAACTACAGGAATTTTCTCCCGGCAGGCTTCTTTAACCAGATTATCTAATAATTTCTTTTCCTTTAAGAAGAATCTTATCTTTTTATCTTGCATTATTTATGTTTTCCCCATGCTCTTCCAGAGTAGATGCAAAAGAATGTATATGCTCTTCGCTGTCTGTTACTACAAAATACAGATAGTCTACATCAGCAGGATTTAACGCTGCTTTAATTGAGGCAATGCCGGGATTACATATTGGAGTTGGCGGAAGGCCATAATATATATATGTATTATATTGAGAATCAGTTTTTTTATCTTCTTCTGTCAGGCCTTTTTCCCATTTGTCAAGAAAATAACACAGAGTAGCATCTATATCCATTTTCATATCTATATCAAGCCGGTTGTGAATAACTGCAGAGATTAGAGCTCTTTCCTCGGGGATGTATGCCTCTCTTTCAATCATAGAAGCAATCTTTAACACATCATAGCGTGAAAGTCCTTTATCCTCCGCAAAATAGTAATCCAGACCTACTGTTTCTACCTGATACTGGGCCAGCATCATTTCAAAAATATTTTTTGCATTATACTCAATGGTTATTTCATAAGTTTTGGGGAAAAGAAAACCTTCCAGACTTGTAGCTCCCTTTAGGTAGTCATAATTATAATTACTTATATCCTCTACCTCTTCCATATCTTCTTCTTCTATAAACGGTATTTCTGCTGCTATTTTTCCAATTATTTGTTTTATTGTGTAACCTTCTGGAATAGTAAATTTATATGTTATTATCGGCGGGCCTGCTGTTATTTCATCTAAAACTTCCTCATACCCGGAATCTGTCTTCATTTTATAAACTCCCGGTATCAAACTCCCTTCTTCATCTCTCTGTTCAACAAATAATATAAATAAGAAAGCATTATCTATTATATTTTTTTCTTCCATCACAGATGCTGCTTCTTTTAGACTCATTCCTTCTTTTATTTCAAATTCAACCTCAACCCCGGATTGCACTCTATCGTTTTCTTCAAATTCAAAAATACTGCAGGACATAAGTGAGGATAAAAATAAAAAAATCACAGCACCAATAATAATTAAATTAACCCCACATAGTATTTTATTTTTTTTCATACTGCCTAATTTAATTTTCTTAATTTTTCCCTGTTCCTTTTTAAATAATCATCAAGTATTATTCCAGCAGAAAATTTATCAATCTTTTGAAATTTTTTATACTTTGAATGCTTATTAAATTCAGCCAATGGAATCTTTGTAGTATATCTTTCATCAAGATAATCTATTTCAACTCCCAGTTTCTTAACCACTCTATCAATGAAATCAAGAACTTTTATTGCCTGGCTGCCCACTTCACCCTTAAGCGTGTATGGTATTCCCACAACAATTTTTCCTATATTATATTTATCTATAATTTTTCTTAACTTAAGACCTGCTTTTTCATCATTGGTTATAACCTCAAGAGGCGCAGATATTGTTTTACTTTCATCTGAAACTGCGGTACCTATGCTTTTATCCCCTACATCTATTCCAAGTATTTTCATTTTTATTTATCTTCTTTTAATACGTCCAGGACCTTATCTTTTACCAGCCCAATTGCTTTCTTTATAGAACTTTTGACCGGGAACCCCATCTGTGCATACTGAGGATTACCTCCTCCTCCGCCTTTTAACATTTTTCCTATCTCCCCTGCAATCTTACCACAATTAATTCCTTTCTTTACAATATCTATGGTTGAACTAACAACTATGACCGGCTTGCTACCTGCCATACTGCCAAAAACAATAAAAGTACTTACCCCCCTGAAATGACTTTTTATTTCATCTGCAACTTTTCCAATATCATTTATTTTCATATCTTTAAGTGCACTTGATTGAGAAAAATCATAATCAATTATTTTCAAACCTGAATCTTTATTACTGTAGCCGGAATTTTTAATTATATCTTTCTTTGCACTATCTACCTGAAGCAGCGTCAATTCTTCTTCTTTTTTCTTTATATTATCCTTCAGCTTCTCAATCGTATCCGGTACTTTGCTATCCTCTACTGCCAGACTTTCCGAAACTTTTTTTAGTATGCTATTCTTTTCTTCTATGTAATTATAAGCATACATGCCGGTTGCTGCCTCTATCCTTCTTAAATTAGCTCCTGTGCTTGAATCAGATATGATTTTAAATAGACCAATCTCACCCGTCCTTCGTACATGAATTCCACCACATAGCTCCCTGCTATAATTATCTATCTCTACAACTCTTACAAACTTTCCATATTTCTCGTCAAACAGAGCTATTGCTCCTATTTCTTCGGAAAATTCCCTTGTAGTTTCAAAACATCTTACAGGGTCGTCATTTTGTATCTTTTCATTTACAATACTCTCTATTCTTTTTATATCCCCTTCTGATGGAGCATCATAAATAGAATAATCAAATCTAAATCTATCCTCTGCTACGAAAGAGCCGGCCTGTTTTATTGCGTCGCCAAATATGCTTCTCAGAACCCAATGCAGTATATGGGTGGCAGTATGGTTTTTGCTTATATCCCTTCGATAACCCCTGTTAACCTCTGCGCTTACTTCATCACCTATTTTTAATTCACCTTTTTTAATAACACCAATATGGGTATAAATCCCTTCAAAAGGTATAACACAGTCACTGACAGAAAATATGCTTCCATCTCTTCTTATTATGCCCTTATCGCCAGCCTCTCCGCCCTTTTCCCCATAGAATGGTGTTTCCTTTAAAATTATTTCGCCTTTTTCTCCTCCGGATAGCTTTGAGGTCAATTTTTTATTACCTTGTTTATCAATCTTTACTATATTCTTAATCAATGTTTTTATGCTGTACTTATTATAACCTGAAAACTCCACCTCCACGTTTTTACTTATCCTGCGGTATATATCCATATATTTACTTATTTTTTCACCTGACTTAGCCTTCTTTCTTGATTTTTCGGTATGTTCTTTCAAATAATCATTAAATTTTTTTACATCAAGCTTTATTTTATTTTCACTTAATATCTCTTTAGTAAGTTCAACAGGAAATCCAAATGTATCATATAACCTGAATGCATCTTTTGGATTGATATATTCCTTTTTAGCTTTTTTAACTTCTCTTACTTTTTGTACTAAAACCTTGCTCCCCTCATTTAATGTTTTCGAAAATCTTTTCTCCTCGTCACTTATCAGCTTAAATGAAAATTCTTTCTTCTCTAAAAGGAGAGGGTACCATTTTGAATACTGTTTAATTACTACTTTACCAATACTATTTAAAAAATTATCTTTTATTCCTATTAATTTTCCATATCTTATAGCCCTTCTTATTATTCTTCTTAAAATATAGCCCCTGCCTTCATTTGAAGGAACTACTCCATCAGAAATAAGAAAATATATAGCTCTAGCGTGGTCTGCTATTACTTTTACACTTCTATCAAATTCTTCTCTATCCCTGCTGCTTTTAGAATTATTTTTTTTCTCAGACAATTCCTCTATCTTCTCTACTATATCTTTAAACAAATAAGTTTTAAAAACAGAAGGGTTCCTATTAAGAACTGCAGTTAACCTTTCCAAACCCATTCCTGTATCTATATTCTTGCGGGGAAGTTCAATAAATTTTTTGCCATCAAAATTATACTGTGTAAAAACAAGATTCCACACTTCAAGAAATCTGCTGCAATCACAATTAGGTCCGCAATCTTTCCTTCCACAGCCGAATTCCTTTCCAAAATCATAATATATTTCTGAACAGGGCCCGCATGGTCCTGTATCTCCCGCAGGTCCCCAGAAATTTTCTTCCTTTCCAAATTTATATATTTTATCAGTACCTATTCCGCTTTCTTTCCAGTATTCAATAGATTCCAAATCAGCCGGTATATCACTGTTTCCTTTAAATACTGCAACAGCCAGTTTATCAATTGGAATTTCCATAATACTTAAAAGAAAGTCAAGAGAATACTTTATTGCTTCCTTTTTAAAATAATCACCAAATGAAAAATTTCCAAGCATCTCAAAAAATGTAAGATGCCTATCCGTATAACCTACTTCATCAATATCACTTGTCCTGAAACATTTCTGCACTGTAGCAATCCTTTTATTAGGAGGTTTCTCTACACCCAGAAAATACGGCTTAAACTGTTGCATTCCAGCTGTTGTTAGAAGCACGCTCGGGTCATTACGCGGTATCAACTCTGATGAGGGCATTGCCATATGCTTTTTTTTCTCAAAATAATCAAGAAATTTTTTTCTTACATCCATAAAATTTAAATAAAAGAACTAAAATAGATTGATATTTGATAACAAAACGGATACTCCATTCATTCGTAACTAGAGGAATTTTTTTGCGCCCTGCGCTCCGCAGGTGGATGCCCTCTTGGTTGTTTTGTAAGTCCCGCTTAAAGCGGGCATTTATGCCACAGCCAAAGATTGGGCTTCCAATGTAAATTTGTTGGCACAAAATTTTAACTTTAGTTACGATACAAACAGAGTACCCAAAAAAATGTTATCATAATTAAATAGTTTATTCAATAAACCCCGGATTTACCTATGATTACACTTTTTCGCCTAAAAATATACATGTTACCATTAAAATTTATTTCAAATGAACGCTGCTAAATACTGCAAAATATTTATTTTAAAACAATATATGATTCTTACTGAGATTTTAAAAATTATAATTTACTTAAAAGATCTAACCAGAACAATCCAATCACTTACCGCTTTTTTTAATATTAATATAAACTTCCCTTAGCTGTTCTTCTGTAACGCTAGAAGGCGAACCTGTAAGCATACACACAGCAGATTGTGTTTTTGGGAATGCTATTACTTCCCTTATGCTATCAAGTTTTCCCAAAAGCATTACCAGTCTATCCATCCCAAGGGCAATACCCCCATGAGGCGGTACACCGTATTCCATTGCTTCTATAAAAAATCCAAAATTCTCTTTTATCTTCTTTTCATCCATATCAAGTATTCTAAATATCTTTCTCTGCAAACTGCTATCGTTTATTCTCAGAGACCCTCCTCCTATCTCTTCACCATTTAACACTATATCATAAGCTTCTGAACTAACCCTTAAGGGATCCTTATCAAGATAACCTATTGTTTTTTCATCCGGTTTTGTAAACGGATGATGAACAGGGTTAAGCCTTTTTTCATTATCATCCCACTCAAATAATGGAAAATCATACACCCATGTAAAATTTAACTCATCCTTATTTACTAGTTTCAATTTACCTGCAAGATGCTTCCTTATAATACCCAGAGTCCGGCAGGCAACTGTAAATTTATCAGCTACAATTAGTATTAAATTTTTTTCCTTCAAGTTTAAAGTTTTAATTAAATCTTTTTTTTCTTCTTCAGAAATAAACTTCGCTATAGGAGATTGAAAGCTAATATTTTTTTCAATTTTAATCCACGCCAATCCACCTGCCCCACTCTTTTTTGCTATCTCTACAATATCATCAAGCTCTTTTCTGGTAAGACCGGAAAAGTCCTCCACTACTATACTTTTTATACATCCATCATCATTTTTTAAAGCATTCTTAAAAATCTTTAATTCGCTTTTTCCAAAAACATCCGAAATATCCTTAAGAGTAAGGCCGAATCTTAGATCTGGCTTATCCGTACCGTAAATTTCCATGCTGTCTTTCCATGTTATCCTTTTAAAAGAAGACTCTATTTTCTTATTAAACACATCCCTGAATATAGAATTAAATAAATCCTCTATTATCTCTATTACATCATCTACTTCCACAAAGGTCATTTCAAGGTCTATCTGTGTAAATTCAGGTTGCCTGTCTGCTCTTAAATCTTCATCTCTAAAACATCTGGCTATCTGATAACACCTGTCAAACCCTGAAAACATGAGTATCTGTTTAAATAGCTGCGGTGACTGAGGCAATGCATAAAATTTACCCGGATTAAGCCTTGAAGGCACGAGAAAATCCCTGGCACCCTCAGGTGTACTTTTTGCCATTACAGGAGTTTCTATTTCTAAAAAACCTTTTGAATTAAAATAATTACGGGCAGCTGCAGTTACCTTGTGTCTCAGTCTTAAATTATTCTGCATCTCCTCTGTCCTTAAATCAATATATCTGTATTTCAAGCGGGTATTTTCTTCAACCTTTTTTCTATCTTCAAGCATAAATGGAGGCGTCTTTGAACTGCTTAATACATTAATTTCTTCAACAACAATTTCAATTTCTCCTGTCGGTATAGAAGGATTAACGGTATCTTCTGACCTTTTTCTGACTTTACCTCTTATTTTAACAACAAACTCACTGCGTAATTTCCTGGCTATTATATATGCTTTCTTATTTATTTTGGTGTCAAAAATTAATTGAACTACACCGGAAAAATCCCTCAGGTCTATAAATATCAACTTACCGTGATCCCTGCTCCTATTTACCCATCCGCTCAGAGTAACTTCCCTGCCGGTAAATTCTCCTGTTATTTCTCCGCATAAATTAGTCCTCATCCTGGTTCTAAAAATAGAATCAGCCATAATCAAGCTCCTATAATTTGTTTTATTTTCTTTTTTTCTTTTTTCCAGTTAATCTTATACTGCTTAAATTTCTCTATATCTTTAATAGTAATACTGCCAGTTCTAACCTCATCTTCTCCAATTATTACAACAAAATCATAATCATTATCACCAGCCCATTTTATTTCCTTTTTTAAACTTCTGCTATTAAAATTTATATCGCAGATTATTCCCATATCCCTTAAATATCTTAATATATTTAGAGAATAATCACGGCAACCTCTGTCCATTTTAATAATGTAAATCCGTCTTTTACTCTTTTGTTTTTTAATCCCCAGATTTAACTGTTTCATGAGCATAATTATTCTGTCAACCCCTATTGCAAACCCGGTTGCCGCCATATCAGGACCTCCCAGTTGTTTTATCAAGTTATTATATCTTCCACCTCCACCAAGAGCATTCTGCTCACTTTTAAGGTCATCTGATATTATTTCAAATATTGTCCCTGTATAATAATCAAAACCCCTTACCAGCTTATTATCAATTCTGTAATTAATATCAAGAGTTTTTAAGCAATCCAGAATTTCCTCAAAATTCTCTTTACAATCCGGGCATAAATAGGAAATAACTGAAGGTGCTTCTTCTATAATATTTTTACAACTAGTTTTTTTACAATCAAAAATTCTCAGAGCATTTTTCTCAAACCTATCCTGACAGTCCTTACAGAGTTTGCTTAACCTGGGTTTTATGTATTTTCTAAATTCTAAAAGAAATTTTTTTCTGCACTTGTCACAACCTATGCTATTTATTTTAAGTACCAGCTTCTTAAATCCTAATTTTTCAAAAAGTGAATTTAAAATCCATATAACTTCTGTATCCATAAGCGTACTGTCTGCACCTATTGATTCTATACCAATCTGCCAGAACTCCCTCATTCTTCCTTTCTGGGGTCTCTCATATCTGAACATATTTCCGATGTAAAAAAGCTTTAAGGGGAGATTCTTGAAGTAGCTTTTATTCTCTACTACCGCCCTTACAACTGATGCTGTGCCCTCGGGTCTCAGGGTTAAAGACCTGCCCTTTTTATCCTGGAAAGTATACATTTCTTTCTGGACAATATCAGTACCCTCACCTATGCTTCTACTAAAAACACCTGTATATTCAAAAACAGGTGTTATTATTTCTTTATAATTAAAAACCTCAAATATCCTTCGCGCTGTATTTATAATATAATTCCTATAATCTATATCTTCACCATATATATCCGTAGTGCCTCTTGGAGAATTTAATTTCATAATAAATCACCTATTTCCCTGATAATCTTACCTTTTTCCTTTAAAAAACTGTCTTCCAGGTAACAATTTGTTTCCAGTTCTTTCTCAAGCGTGGTATTATCGCCATGCCCTGGATATATTACCAGCCGCCTGTCCATTTTTTTTAATCCGGAAAGCGATTTTTTCATCTGTATTAAGTCCCCTCCTGGTAAATCCGTCCTTCCAATTGAACCCTTAAATATTAAGTCTCCTGTAAAAATGACCCCTCCCGCTTTGAGCATTATGCTCCCGGGAGTATGGCCCGGAACATTAATAATCTTTATGCCCAGCTCTTTAAAATAACCATAGTCCGTATTTTTTATTAATTTATAAGTTTCTAATGATAATTCATTTCCCTCAAAAAATGAAGACAAATTCTTATCAGGATCCCTGATAATTGGTTCTTCAAGTTCATGAATATAGAACGGAATTTTATAATAATCAATTATTTCACTTACAGCTCCGATATGGTCATAATGTCCATGTGTATTTAGTATAAAATCCGGCTTTATATTATACCGTTCAAGATTTCTTTTTATAACAATAAATTCTGCACCAGGATCTATTATTGCATTTACACTATCCAGAGATATAATATAACAATTAACTTTTAAAAATCCTAATTCTAATTTTTTTATTTTCAATGGAAGTAATTACTTTCCAGGCAATACCCTAAAGGCATCATAAACTGAATCAACCTGTTTTATATTATTTATAACATCCTTCAGAATATATTTATTGTTAATCTCTATGATAAATCTGAATTTAATATAGCCGCTCTTATTAACCTTTAAAGAATTGGCCCTGGCTATATTCAAGTCATACTCACTTATTACATTAGTTATATCACGTAAAAGCTTGGTCCTGTCCAGTGCTTCTATCTGTATCTCTGCATTAAATCTACGCGGAGCTTTTTTATCCCATTCGACATCAATAAATCTCTGCTTTTCTTTATTCATAAGATTTTTAATATTATTGCAATCTGCCCTGTGAACGGAAACTCCCTTTCCTCTCGTTATGTAACCCACAATTTTATCTCCCGGCACAGGGTTGCAGCATTTTGCTATGGTTACCAGAACTTCCCCCATCCCTTTAACCTTAATGCCCGGACCTGCTTTTTCATCAAGTTCCTTTCTATGAATATCTTCAATAGTTAATTCTTTCTTTGGCTCCTGCTGGTTTAACTTTTTAACTATACGAGTAAAAACCTGGTGAGCCGAAACCCTGTGTGAGCCAATACCTCTGAAAAGATTCTCCACTTTCTCAAAATTCATTTCCTTTGCTACTTCATCAAAAACCTCCATAGGCACGCTCTTAAAAGATAGGCTGTTCTTCCTTAAAACTTTTAACATTATATCCCTGCCGGTATTATATGTTTCCTGTCTCTGCTCTTTGCTAAACCACTGCTTTATCTTATTACGCGCCCTTGAAGTTTTAACAATATTAAGCCAGTCCCTGCTCGGCCCTTTTTTATTCTTTGCTACTATTATCTCTACTATATTCCCATTCTCCAGAACACTTTCTATTGGAACCATACTACCGTTTATCTTTCCTCCTATAATATTATGCCCGACATCCGTGTGTATCTGGTAAGCAAAATCTATAATAGTTGCCCCCCGGGGTAAATTTATTACTTTACCTTTTGGAGTAAACACAAATACCTCTTCTTCAAACAAATCAAGTTTCAAAGACTCCATATAATCCTGGGGGTCTTTTAATTCTTTCTGCCAGTCCAGAATCTGCCTTATCCATGCTATCCTTTTATCAAACTCACTTAGCTTCTTTAAACCGCCTTCCTTATACTTATAATGTGCAGCAATACCATATTCCGCAAACTTGTGCATTTCAAATGTTCTTATCTGTATTTCAAGTGGCTTGCCTTTCAAACCGATTACTGTTGTATGCAGTGATTGATACATATTAAACTTGGGATTGGCAATAAAGTCTTTGAATCTCCCGGGCACGGGTTTCCATAATGAATGTATTATACCCAGCGCTGCATAGCAGCTTTTTATATCATTAACTATAATTCTGATTGCAATTATATCGTAAATATCTTCAAACTTTCTGTTTTGCTTAATAATCTTATTATAGACACTGTAATAAGTTTTAATCCTTCCATTTATATCTACAGAAATTTTCATCTGTTTTAATTTTTTATTTACTATTTTTATAGCTTCATCAATTAAAAGCTTCCTTTCTTCCAGCTTTTCATCAAACATATCCTTTATTTTTTTGTACTCCTTGGGGTAAAGATATTTAAAACTCAAATCCTCAAGCTCTGATTTTATATAATATATTCCCAGCCGATGGGCAATAGGTGCATAAACCTCAAGAGTTTCCACTGAGTTAATTTTTCTTTTTTTCTCATCAAGTGAATCCAGTGTCCGCATATTATGTAGTCTATCAGCCAGCTTTACCAGTATTATCCTGACGTCCTCAGACATCGCAATTATCATTTTCCTTATATTGTTTACCTGCTGCTCTTCTTTGCTGTCAAAAACAATTTTATCTAATTTAGTTACACCATCTATAATGTTGGCAATTTTTTGACCGAACTCCTTTTTAGCCATTTCCAGACTGTACTCCGTATCTTCTATTACATCATGCAGTATCGCTGACGCTATAGATATCTGGTCAAGCTCAATCTCAGCAAGTATTAGAGCAACTTCAAGGGGATGGACTACAAAGGGCTCCCCTGATTTCCTGTACTGGTTTTTATGGTATTCCTTTGAAGTCTGGTATGCTTTGTGGACAAGCTTTTCATCTATACCAGGATTATATGACTTTATCTTCTTTATAAGCTTCTTATATATATCATCCGTATTTATATTTTTTGCTTTGTTATTTACTTTTAAACCCATTTTTTATTTTTTTTTAACTTTAGCTGAAAAATTATTTTTTTAATTATAGAACATTTTTGAATTCTCTAAAATAAGTCTGAAATTACAAGCTGTATATTTTTATTATTACCCCAGTTATTTTCTTCAATTCTGTATAATATATTTATCTCTTTTGCTTTTATTATTTTTCTCTTAATTTCCTCCTCAAGGCCAAATATTATCGCATCAATAGCAGCCCCTTCTTGTTTAAGCTTTAACTTTACATGTTTACCCCCTGATAGATAAGAAAAATCAGATATCACGCAATTTCTGGACATAAAAACAGGTTTTGGATTTCCAAACCCAAATGGCTTTAGCAGGTTAATTTCATTCAGTATCATTTTATTTATATCTTTAAAGTTTATCTCCACATCATAAACAAATTTTTTTTCAATATCTTCTACCTCTAAATTTCTATCAGCAATTTTTATCAAATTTTTATAAAAAGTCTCATAATTTATAATATCCATGCTTATACCGCATGCCAGCCGGTGTCCTCCAAAACTATTAAATAAATCCTTCAGCTGTACCAATTTTTCATATAAATCAAATTTATCTATACTTCTTCCAGAACCTTTAAGCTTGCCTTCCTTTTCTTTAAATAAAATAGCAGGAATGTTAAATTTTTTTACAATACTTGAGGCAACTATCCCCAGCACACCCTCATTCCAGTCCTCCGACTTGTCTATAAATATTTTTTTAGAGGTAACAATCTCATCAAAATCATTACTTTCTACAATTTCGTTAAATATATCCCTTTGTATCTTCTGCCTCTTTATGTTAAACGAATTAAGTTCATTTGCTAATTTATCCAGTATCTCTCCTTTTTCAATTAAAAGGTCAAGACTTACACGGGCATTTTTAATCCTTCCGGCAGCGTTAAGTCTGGGAGCTATTATAAATCCTATATCATATTCGTCTATATAATCCTTTTGGCCCACGGCGAGATCTATTATCTTTTTTAGACCGGGATTTGCAGTTCTCTGGAGTATATCAAGCCCTTTCTTAACTATTATCCTGTTTTCACCAATTAAAGGCATTATGTCTGCGATTGTTGATATTGAAATAAGATCAAGTAGCCCTGTCAGATAATCTTTACTGAAATTTTTTTTACGATTATATTCCAATTTTTTTAAAACTGCGTTTATAAACTTAAAAGTTACAGCCGCGCCGCTTAGATGTTTAAATTTATACCTTGAATTTTTTAACTTTGGATTAATTATTATATATCTGCCAGTTACATCATCTAGCTCTACTGATTGATTGTGATGGTCACAGACTATAATATCAGGGCATGAATTGTTTTCACTGATAAAATTTTGAACTTCTATACTATTTGTTCCGCAGTCCACTGCTATTATAAGCTTACATTTACCTTCACTGGACACTTTCTTTAGAAAATTAACAGATAAATCATAGCCCTCTTCAAAACGGTCAGGAATATAAACATCCACTTCCATTCCTAAATCTTTAAGGAACTTAAACATGATTGAAGCACTTACGATTCCATCTGTATCATAATCTCCAAATACAATAATATTTTCATTGCTCTCTATTGCTTCTATTAATCTTTTTATGCCTTCGTCTATCCCCGGAAGTTCCATGGGGTCATGAAGATTTTTAAGAGAGGGTTTGATAAAAGATATTATTTCTTCTTCACCGACTATATCTCTTTTGGCAAGAATTTCTAGCAAAACAGGGCTAAAGCTGGAACTTTCCAATAACCCCGTATCCGGTTTATTATTATTTCTACATTTCCAGTAAGAAGGGAGACCTGTCATTTTTTTATTTCTTATATTTTGGAAATCTATTATTCCATGCAACCAGAATTGGACTGGCAAAAAATATAGATGAATATGTTCCGCTTATTATTCCAACTGTAAGAGCAAGAGCAAAATCCTTAAGAGCTGTTGTTCCCAGTATAAGGAGTAATATTACAGGCAGTAATGTAGTTATTGATGTATTTATGGAACGTGATAAAGTTGAATTTACTGAAAAATTTACCATCCTGCTGTAACCTATCTTTCCTGTCATAGGGATATTTTCCCTTATCCTGTCAAAAACAACAATAGTATCATTTAATGAATAACCAATAATAGTAAGCAGCGCAGCAATAGTTGATGTATTAATTTCCCTGCTTAAAATAGCATACACACCGACCGTAACAAGTACATCATGAATTAAAGCTAAAATTGCCACCGCCCCAAATCTGAATTCAAATCTTATCCATATATATATTAAGATACCTGCAATGCTTATTGCTATCGCTTTTATTGCATTCCATATAAGTACATTTCCAAAACCCGGATCCACACTCTTGTCCTGCAGGGGCTGTCCCTCAACCCCTATTTTTTCATCCAGTTCATCAAGAATTTCATTCTTTTCCTCTATACTTATCGGCTCACCTTTTTTCTCTGCTTTTATCCTTATGATAAACCTGTCAGAATCAGTCTGCAGCAAATTATCTACCACACGCTGTATTATTACATTCTGATAGCCCATATCACTCATGACTTCCCTGATCTCAGATGCGCTTGTATCCTGCTTGAATTTTATTTCAATAAGTGAGCCACCTAAAAAATCAATTCCCAGGTTAAAACTTCCGTTTATAAAATAGCCGATTACTCCTGCCATTATAACTGCCAGAGACACTACAAACCATATTTTCATTCTTCCCATAAAGTTAAAATCATATTTTTTAAATCTTAAAATACTATTCACTGTTCCTTCTCCTTACTCCCAAAAAGCCGGGAGTTGTCAGACTGGGAATTCCTGCCATTAAAAATATGTTTGACCTGGTAAATAATAGACTTATTACCATGCTTATCACTACACCAAGACTCAAAGTAACAGCAAAACCTTTTATGGGTCCGGTTCCAAACTGGTATAGCGCTCCAGCTGTAATTAAAGTAGTTACATTAGAATCAACTATGGTTCTAATTGCATTTTTAAAACCTTCGCTTATTGCAATCCTTGGAGATTTATCCTTCAGCAATTCTTCCTTTATCCTCTCAAATATAATAACATTTGCATCCACCGCCATACCTATAGTCAGGATAATCCCTGCAATCCCTGGAAGTGTAAGTGCAGCTCCTATGGCTGATATTACTCCCCAGAATAATATAATATATATTATTAGTCCCAGTGCAGAATAAATTCCAAGACCCTTGTAATAAAAGAACATAAAAATAAGAATTAAAATAAAACCTGCTATTCCGGCATAAAGCCCTTTTTTCAGAGAATCCATTCCAAGGGTTGGACCTACGGTACTGCTCTCTTCTATCTGTAAATTTATGGGCAATGCACCTGTTTGCAGGACAATCTCAATATTTTTTGCTTCTTCCACGCTATCAATTCCTGTAATTTCAGCTTCTCCGTCTGTTATGGGAACTTCTATATATGGGGCAGATTCAATTTCCTCATCAAGAACAATAGCAAGGTTTCTTCCAATATTATTGGTTGTAATTTCAGCAAACTTTTCAACACCATCATCCTTAAAACTCAATGCAACTCTTATACTCCCGTAACTATCATAGCCAGCAACCGCATTTGCAAGCTCGTTACCTGTTACGAGTACCGGTCCAACCAGAGTTGCGGCGCTTGTTCTGGAATCAATCAATATCTCACCAATTTCCTCGCCATCTTTTACCAGAAACATTTCCATTGTTTCGGAATTATATTCAATAACTCCAATTATTTCCTCAGGGTTAATATCGGATTCAGCAGAGCTTTCCTTTTTTTCTTCACTTTCTCCGGAAACATCCTGGTTTTGCGGCTCAACAATTACCATCTCTCCAGTTTCAGGGTTGGTTACCAGTTTACCTACAGTATATGCAGACCCACCCTGGAAAAACTTATTTATATCATCAACCAGAATTGTCTCTTTGGCTGCGGGGTCAATAACCAGTTCACCATTTGTATAATCTATGCCTACAATACTCCAGGCCTCATCAACCCAGGAAATAAACGTTCCCTCAACCAATCTGAATTCAAGTTGTGCAGTTTTTCCAATTACTTCCCTGGCAGTATCAGGGTCTTTTACTCCTGGAAGCTGGACTATAATATTATTCAATTGATCTTTTGTGACAAGGGGCTCTGAAATACCAAGTCTATCTATTCTTTTCCTTATTTTATCAATAGTATCATTAAGCCTTTCAGAGGTTACTTCGCTCCCCTCGCTTCCTGTAGGTTTTAGAATAATCTGGGTGCCACCCTTAAGGTCAAGCCCCAGCTTTATAGAATCGGCAACTGAATCCTTTAAAATATAGTAAAAGCTTAGCCCTATCATTATAATAAATATTATAATGATAGTTATATGAACTTTTTTATTTCTCATATCTACTGTTGGGTCACTTTTTTAGAAATGGCACTTCTGTTTAACTTTATATCTACACCGCTTGCAATAGTTATTATAATAACATCTTCTCTAACATCTTTAATTCTGCCATAAAATCCACCTATGGTAACCACTTCATCGCCTCTCTGCAAGCTTGACATCAAATCCTGAGTTTTTTTAGTTCTCACACGTTGCGGCCTTATAAGCAAAAAATAGAAAGCTGCAACCAGTATAGCCAGCCATATCCATGTTCCATAATTAGTCAAAAAACTTGTGACGGTGCTGGTTTCACCTGTTTCGGTTCCTTCAGTAGCTGCTCCCTCACCAGTTGTTGCTGCAGGAAGACATGAAACACTTAAAAAAACTGCAGTTATTATCAGCATGCTTATAATCATGACGCTGATTAAATTTTTTCTTAATTTCATAGATACTCCTTAAAAATATACTTTTCCAAAAACCAAATACCACTATTATTAACTTTTTTAGAAATTTTGCAAATAGATAATTGCCTTTAATTTTTGAGTTATTTATTATTTTTGCTAATTTAAAGAAAATTACTACAAATTTGTTACTTTTTCAAATATCCTCTTTTTATTAAACAATTAATACACATATAATATACATTTATAATACAATAATAAAGTTTCAAAAAAACTGATAATTTCCGGATTTCATGCCTGGTATTTTAACTTAATTAATTTTATTATATAATATTACATTAAAGATAAAATTTTTGTCCTAATTAATTTTTAATAAATTATTGATCACTTATCACTAAAAATGAATAAAGAGAAGAAATATAAAATTCTTTTTGAGAATTCTCCTGTTGCATTGCTGGAGGAAGATTTCACGGAAGTTAAAAAAAATATTGCCAAGCTTCAAAATAGTGGCATTAAAAATTTTAATAAATATTTTGATAATAATAAAAACAGGATAAATTCTTTAATTAAGCTTGTAAAATTGATAAACGCAAATAAAGCTGCTTTAAATCTCTTCGAGGCAAAAAACAAAACTGACTTTAAAAAAAACTTTAATAAAATCTTTTTAAAAGATTCATATAGAGCATTTGAAAAAGAAATTATTGCAATAGCAAAGAACAAAAAAAAGTTTGAAGCTGAACTGGTCAATCAAACTTTAAAAAGTAATAAATTATATTTATATAAAAAATGGGTCACCCTACCAGAACATGAAAATAACACATCCAGTGTGGTTGTTTCCGTAACAGACATTACTAACTTTAAAAAACCATGTATTAAAAATAATCTTAATGAAATCACATATAAATCTTTATTCCAGGATTCCATTGATGGTATGTACATCAGTACTCTTGACGGGCAATATATTGATGCAAACCCATCAATTGTAAAAATTTTAGGTTACAGCAGTAAAAAAGATTTACTCTCAATAAATATACCAAAGCAGCTTTATGTTTCAGAAAAAGACAGGCCTCCCCCAAATAAAAGGTCCAGACCATTTGAAACACGTCTTAGAAAAAAAGACGGTTCAATTATATGGGTGGAAATTAGTTCCAAAGTAATATATAAAAACGGAGCTCCTGCTTATTATGAAGGCATAGTAAGGGACATTACTGCACGGAAAAAAGCTGAAAATGAAATAAAATATCTATCTTTTCATGATAAACTGACCAGTTTATATAACCGTACCTATTTTGAAGAAGAAATAAAAAGACTTGATACCAGAAGACAGTTACCTATAAGCATAGTTATAGGTGATGTAAACGGGCTTAAAATGATAAATGATGTTTTTGGCCACGATAAAGGAGATGAGCTATTAGTTAAAATATCAAAAATATTAAAAACCTGCTTCAGAGATGATGATATAATTTCAAGATGGGGCGGAGATGAATTCATTACTATCCTCCCCTGCACAGCCATCGAAGACGCATTTCAAATCGTTGAGCGAATAAAAGAAAAATGCCAGAAACACAGCTCTAGGGATTTGCCCATAAGTATCTCTCTGGGAGTTGCATCCAAAAGTAACTATGATACAGATATTAACAAAGTAATAAAAGAATCAGAAGATAAAATGTATAAGGATAAGCTAACAGACAGACAGGATGCTGATAATTCAGTTATATACTCCCTTCTTAAAGCTCTTGATGAAAATAAATTTGAACCAGAGCAACACATAGCAAGATTAAGGAAAAATGCAATAAAATTAGGTAATGAATTAAATTTACCGGATGATGTTATTAACGAACTGGACCTTCTTGCAACCATACACGACATAGGAAAAATCGCAATATCAGATATGATCATCTTTAAGCCAGGAAAGCTTAGCAATGATGAATGGGAAGAAATGAAGAGACATTCTGAAATAGGATACCGTATTGCTCAATTATACTTAAAATTAAGTCCTATTGCTAAAGGAATACTCTACCACCATGAAAAATGGGATGGTGGAGGTTATCCGACAGGAATAAAAAGAAATAAAATACCGCTTATCTCCCGTATAATATCAATTGTAGATGCTTATGACGCTATGACAAATGACAGGCCTTACAGGAAAGCATTAAATAAAAAGGATGCATTAGTTGAGCTTAGAAAAAATTCCGGAACTCAATTTGACCCCCATTTAGTTGATAAATTCATAAATATCATTGAAAGAGAGTAATCCTGATAACATTAAATTCATATAATAAATAACAAAATCAATAACAATCCTAAACTTATTTATTCTAATTCTTCTATACTTCCTGTTTCCCCTCATACTCGCTTAAAAAATTTCTTCTAAAATCTTTAAAATTTTCTGATAATATACAATCTCTAGCACGGCCTACAAGATTAAAAATAAAATTAAGATTATGTATGGTAAGTAGCATGCTTGAGAGTATTTCCTTGCTCCTGAATAAATGCCTGATATACGACTTTGAGTAATTCCTGCAGGTGTAGCAATTACATTCGCCATCAATAGGAGTAAAATCATAGGCATATTTTTTATTTTTTATATTTATTCTCCCGCTATTTGTAAAAGCACTCCCGTTTCTTGATATCCTGGTAGGCATAACACAATCAAACATATCAATTCCTCTTCCTATAGCTTCTACTACACCCCTTGGGTCTCCCAATCCCATAAAATACCGCGGCTTTCTATTGTCTAAAAAATTTACTGTATAATTAAGTATATCAATAGTTTTATTTCTCTCCTCACCAACACTTAATCCCCCTATTGCTATGCCATCAAAATCCTTCTCTGATATTGATTGAGCACATAATTTCCTTATACTCTTTATAAATCCGCCCTGTACTATACCAAATATTCTGGCATCTTTATTGATATTCAACCTTTTTTTTGTCAGGAGCGATAGTTCCGCCCACTTGAGGGTCCTTTTAGCTGCTTCAAGAGTATAATTATAATCTTCATTAAAAGGTATGCATTCATCAAGAACCATAATAATGTCTGAACCAATACGGTATTGCATCTCTATTACTTCTTCAGGAGTAAAAAAATGGTCCGAGCCATCTATTATCGATTTAAACTCTACACCATCATCAACAATTTTCCTTATTTTACTCAAACTGAATACCTGAAATCCTCCACTATCAGTCAATATATTATTTTTCCAGTTCATAAATTTATGAAGCCCTCCCGCCTTTTCAATAATATCAATTCCAGGTTGGAGATAAAGATGATACAGGTTACCGAGTATAATCCTGCAACCAAGTTCATAAAGCCTTTCATTTGTAATTGCTTTTACTGTCGCTTTGGTCCCAACTGGCATAAAAACAGGGGTATTTATAATACCTCTCTTTGTTTTTATTTCTCCTGCTCTAGCAAGCGATTTCTTATCTTCCTTTAAAATTTTAAAAAAAGCCATATCCTTATTTCCTTTATTTTATTTCTAGAATTATTATTTTCCTGTATTAAATTACTTTATCTTATCAGAGCAGTCAGACATTTCTTAAATATGCTTCTAAAAGTCTAAAGTTATTTAAAGTCTTAAAATTATTTTTATTTATTTAATTTTTAATTTTGCTGTAATAAATTTATCAAGTTTACCCTCTGTTTGTAATCTTTTTTCTGCTTCCTTTAAAATAGAAAGTAACATCTTAGTATAGGATATACCCTTTATTTTTGACATCTTCGCAAGATGCCCATCCCAGCACCATCCTGGATTTGGATTAACTTCCAATAATTTTGGTTCTCCTTTTTCATTATTTTTTGCTTAAATATTTATATATATCCTTTTTAAATAAAGATTACTTAATATTCCAGATTAAATTCCTAAACTTTCTTCACCCGGCTATTCATAATACTGTTATGATTACGGTGATTTTCCATTTCAATTAAATTACACAATTTTTATGATGTATTAGACAATGGATTAAATAAAAGTTTAAAATCTTTTAATCTTTTTCTTAAGTAGTTACAAAATAATAAATTTAATGTTCATTTTTTCTTCAATCCCCGGATAAATCCTCCCCGTATCTTATCAAGCATATAGCTTACCACAAAAGCACCCGGGTCCTGATCTCGTACCAATCTGTTTAGTTTTGTAAGAGTAGCACTGCTACATACCACATTAATAATTTCAACTTCACCCTGGCTGCCCATACCTTTATAGCAGGTAAAACCAAAATTCTCTTTTGAAAGCAACTTTTTAATTTCATTATTACATTCCCTTGAAATAATATTAGTACTCACCAGGTCACGGGACAATTTCTCGCATATTATTATGCCAACTACTGTACCTACTGCAAAACCTGCACCGTATGCAATTATTCCGTAAATATTATTAATATCCTTTATTATTCTTACTATAATTGATATAAAGATAACAACTTCAACAAAACCGATCAGAGATGCTATTGTTTTTTTCCTTCTTACTATCATATTTACTCTGATGGTACCCAGACTGACATCAATAATTCTGGCAATAAATATTACAAAAACCCATATTATAGTATCAATCAAAATTTACCTCCAAAACTATATTTCCTTTTTATTATTATATTTTATAAAAACCTTCTGAATGCTTTTATTATTACATTAAAATTAAATCATACCGGCAACATTAAAGTAATTATATAGATTATATGAAAAATATTAAATATACATATCGTATATGAAAAAATAATAAAAAAATATTGACTACTTAAAAAACTTTTTATAATGAAACTAAAAGAGCAGAACTAACTCACTGGCTAACTATATTACCTTCTCCCATATTTTTCCTCCGGAATATATGGTGGGCAGGAGTAATAATGATTTTTTATGCACTTATAGTTAATATGCCCTGTATACTTCTTTAAAGATATAACCGTACAAGACTTAAAGTGCTGCTTTAGACCTTCTTTTTAAAAGGTGCTCTATTAATCCTAATTATTTATTAAAAATTCCCCAAATTTTAATGTTCTTTAGTTTATAGTATAATACTAATATATATTAATCAAATCCTAAACTTTAGAATATAAAAAAATTAAAGATGAAAAGCTCAAAAAAATATAATACGGATACTAAAGAACAGAAAATAGAATCCCTTAAAGAAAGCGAAAAAAGATACAGGATAATGTTTGAAACATCTCCGGTGGGTATTGTCATTTTAAATGATAGTGGCTCTATTATCAACATAAGCGATACTGTGCTTGACTTTACAGGTCTTAAAAAAGATGAACTCATTGGCAGGCATTTTACAAAATTAAAATTTTTTCATTGCAGAGATAAGTCAAAATATACCACTATGTTTAACAGACTCCTTCTCGTCAAAAAAATAGACCCTTTCATTGTAGAGTGGAAACATAGAGACGAAAGGCCTTTTATAGGAGAAGTCCGGGCATCATTAATTAAAAAAAATAAAAAATCCAGGGAAATACAGATAATAGTCACTGACTTAACCGAGCGAATAAAAATAGAAAAGAAGTTAGAAGACAGTGAGGAATTTAATAAAAACATTCTTAAAAATTCTACATTTTCTATTTATGTAATGGACAAGAATAAAAAAATGAAATATGTCAATCCTGCATTTGAAAAAATAACAGGATTTTCATCTGACGAAATTATTGGAACTAAACCACCATATCCTTACTGGATAAAAGATATGAAAAATGTTTATTTTCCAAAAATGAAACAGGTTTTAAATAATAAGGTAAATAAAATTGAATTACCCTTTATAAATAAAAATGGAACAAAATTCTGGGCTGAGATCAATGAGCATTTTGTTAAAAGCAATGGAAAAACAGAATATATAATTGGTAACTTTACTGATATCACCGATAGAAAAAATACGTACACCAGAATGGAGAAAGTAATAGATAAAAGCATAGATATTCTTTCCTCTTTAGTAGAGACAAGAGACCCCTATACATCAGGCCACCAGGAAAGGGTAAGCCTTCTATCTGTGGAAATAGCAAAAGAGTTAAAACTAAGCGAAGAAAAAATAAAAATTATAGAAATGGCATCCCGCCTGCATGACATAGGCAAAATAAACATACCACCTTCCATTCTTTCAAAACCAGGTAAATTATCTGATATAGAATTTAATATAGTAAAAACCCATGCTAGAGTTGGATATGACATTATAAAAAGAATTGATTTCCAGTACCCTGTAGCAGAAATAATTTTGCAGCACCATGAAAGAATAGACGGTTCCGGTTACCCCCGCGGACTTAAAGGAAAAGATATAATGATTGAAGCTAAAATTATCGGGGTTGCGGATGTAGTAGAAGCAATATCCTCTCATAGACCCTACAGGCCATCACTTGGCCTCAAGGCATCTATTAATGAAATTACCAAAAATAAAGGAAAACTTTATGACCCTAAAGTTGTCGATACATGTTTGAAAATTATTAAGAGCAAGAAATTTTCTTTTGATAATTAATTTAAAAACTTAAAGCGTAAAATACTTAAAAATATAAAATAACTTACATTTTCATAAATCCTTTTTACTATCAATGGGAATATAATTATTTTATAAGCATGCAATCTCCGAAGCTATAAAATCTGTAACCATTCTCTTTTGCTTCTTCATACGCTTTTAATATTCTCTGTCTTCCTGCAAAAGCAGATATCATAACAAGAAGCGTCGACCTCGGAAGATGAAAATTAGTAGTTATCCATTCAACAGCTCTGAATTTAAATCCTGGATATATGTATATATCAGTAGACCCCCTATCCCCTATAATCTTATTATATTTTAATACTAAAGTTTCAAGAACCCTTACCACAGTAGTGCCTACTGCTATAACTTTATTCCCACTCTCTTTTGCACGCCTTATTTTTTCTGCTTCACATTCATCAATACTGTAACATTCACTATGCATCTTATGCTCCTCTATCCTTTTTTCCGATATTGGCCTGAATGTATCAATACCTATAGAAAGACTTAACCTGGCAAATACCACTCCTTTTCTTTTCAGTTCCTCCATTAATTCTTTTGAAAAATGAAGCCCCGCAGTGGGAGAAGCAGAAGAACCTTTCTTAACTGCATATACCGTCTGGTAACTATCCTCTTTAATCCCAGTATTTTTAATATAGGGAGGTAATGGTACTTCTCCGTAACTATCAAATATTTCTTCTGCCGGTAAATCAAATTCTACTATGGCCTTGCCGTAATCAAATTTAGATTTAACTATAAAATGGTGATTCCCTATAAGAACCTTATCCGAGGGCTCAAGTCTTTTTGAGGGCTTTAATAAAACCGTGTACTGGTTATCCTGGTTATCCCTTAGCTTATTTAAGACAAAACATTCAATATTTGCTCCTGTTTTTTCCTTTTTACCTTTTAACCTGCATCTTCTGACCCTGCTTTCATTTATAACCAGTACATCACCTTTTTTAAGATAAGATAAAAGATTATAAAATCTATCATGTTTTATACTGCCGTCTCTTCTATCAAGTACCAGAAGCCTGGATTCAGCTCTTCTCTCCAGAGGTCTTTGGGCTATGAATTTTTTAGGAAGGTCATAATCAAATAACTCTATCTTCATTTTTCTTCCGTACTGTTAAAAAGCCCTGGATTGCTCTCCTTTGCTATTCCCATATAATTAAAAGCCCTGCTTGTAGCCACCCTTCCCTTTGAAGTCCTTTTAATAAAACCAAGCTGTAAAAGGTATGGTTCATAAACATCCTCTATAGTATCAGCTTCTTCCCCTATAGATGCTGCTATTGTGCCTACTCCTACCGGGCCTCCGCTAAACTTTACAACCAGAGTATCCATTATTTTTTTATCCACCACACCCAGACCCAGTTTATCTATATCAAGCCTTACCATAGCTTTTTCTGCTATATCCTCATCTATTACACTATCGCTGTACATAAGGGCATAATCTCTTATTCTTCTTAACAACCTGTTCGCAATTCTGGGGGTTCCCCTGCTTCTCCCTGCAATAATCTCGGCACCTTTATTGGTTATGTCTATTTTTAATATTCCTGCCGATCTCTTGATGATTTTAATAATGCTATCCCTGTTGTAATAATCAAGTCTTATGTTCACGCCAAACCTGTCCCTCAAAGGAGGTGCTACCAGCCCTATCCTTGTAGTTGCGCCTATGATAGTAAAGGGTTCAATATCAATCCTGATTGATTTTGCCGAAGGGCCTTTGCCTATTATTATATCCAGCTTGTAATCCTCCATTGCAGGATATAAAATTTCCTCCACGTTTCTATTTAATCTGTGAATCTCGTCCACGAATAAAACGTCAAATTTTTCCAGGTTGGTTAATATAGCAGCAAGGTCACCTGCTCTTTCTATAGCCGGTCCTGATGTAATTCTGAATCCAACTTTCATTTCATTGGCAATTATTTCGGCAAGGCAGGTTTTCCCCAGTCCCGGAGGTCCTGAAAGAATAACATGGTCAAGAGGTTCTTTCCTTTTTCTGGCGGATTTAATAAAAACCAAAAGATTCCCTATTATTTTCTCCTGGCCAATAAATTCCGATATACGGCGCGGTCGCAGGCTTTTATCAAGCTCGGTATCCACCTTCATGTGCCTGGGATTTATATCATTATTATCTTTATTTTCATTATTTTGTTCATTCATTTTAATTCCCGGTTTGCTATCCTAAATATTCTTAAGTGCCATTTTTAATATATTTTCTATCTTCTCACTCTCTACAACACCACTTTCTAATCTTGATATCGCCTTAATTATCTCTCCTGTACTGTATCCAAGAGTCTTTAGTGCCTGTTTTACCTGATACAATTTTTCATTCTCTTCCATGCCAGCGCCTTTTATTCCTACCATTATATCTTCTTCTATTTTATCTTTAAGTTCCAATATTATCCTCTCGGCAAGTTTAAGCCCAATACCCGGAATTCTCCTTAAAAGGTCAACTTCCCTGTTTGTAATTGTATTTTTTATTTCCTTAGCACTGTAAATTGACAGGGCACTCAAAGCTATTTTAATAGATATCCCCGAAACACCCAGAAGCTTCAAGAAAAAATCCTTATCTTCAACATCTAAAAACCCCACCAGTTTTAATTCCTCTTCCCTTACATAGGTGTAAATATCAAGCTCAACTTCTGAACCTATATCTGGTATTTTTTCAAAAGTTTTGCTTGATATTAATACTTCAAACCCTATTCCTCCAGTTTGTATTATAATACTCGAAGGGGATTTTTTTATAACCTTACCGAATATTTTTGCAATCATAATTGATTATAGACCCTGGCTGATTAATAAATTTTAGTTTCTACTTTTATTCTCTGATAACTTTAACTTTTTCCTTAAATTTCCTGTTATTAGCATGACACACTGATATTGCCATTGCATCCCAGGCATCATCTTTCCTGGGAAAGAAATTATCCTTAACTCCCAGGATAGTTTTTAACATATACTTGACCTGCTTTTTTGTTGCCCTCCCATAACCAACAACTGCCTGTTTAACTTCAAGAGGGGTATATTCATATATTTTTATATTATTAACACTCCCTGCCAGAACAGAAACTCCTCTTGCCTGACCTACATCCAGAGCTGTTTTTGTATTAATATTGAAAAAAAGCTTTTCAATAGCCAGACAATCGGGACGATATTTTTTTATCAATTTATTAATTTCCATAAAAATTTTTTTCAGTCTTTCTGAAATTTCCATTTTACTCCCTGTTACAACGCAACCGGAATAAACAGGATGATACTTTCCTTTTTCTATATCGAGTATACTTACTCCTGTGGTTTCAAGACCGGGATCTATCCCCAGTATCCTTATCTTATCATTCATCATTTTTTAATATCTATAATTCCCCTAACATTTCATCCGATATTTCAAGGTTCGTATTTACATTCTGGACATCATCATGATCATCCAGTGCATTGATAAGCTTCATTGCTTTCGCACTTTCTTCTTTTGATAATTTTATGGTTGATTTTGGAACAAATGCAAGCTCCCCTGATTTTATTTTTATGTTACTTTTAGCCATAGTATTTTTAACTTTTATAAAATCTACGGGAGAAGTTTTTATCTCATAAAAACCGTCATCCTCATCTATATCCTCAGCCCCGAAATCAATCATATTCAACATAAATTCTTCCTCATCCTCAACCTCATTTTTCTCAACTACTATTACTCCCTTTCTTTCAAACTGCCAGCTTACACTGCCGCTTTCTCCAAGAGTCCCGTTATACCTGCCCAGAATATTTCTTATATCCGAAGCAGTCCTATTGCGATTTTCCGTCATTACCTCAATTATTAACGCTATACCACCAGGTCCATATCCTTCGTACGTAATGCTTTCGTAATTTTCTCCTTCTATTTCGCCTGTTCCTTTCTTTATTGCCCTTTCTATATTGCTCTGTGGCATATTAAACTCTTTTGCTTTAGAAATAGCATTTGCTAGAGCTATGTTATCCCTGGGATCGCTTCCCCCGCCTTCTCTTACAGCTACTATTATGCTCCTGCTTAATTTACCAAATATATTCCCGCGTTTTGCATCTTCTTTTGCTTTTTTGTGCTTAATTGAGTGCCATTTTGAATGCCCGGACATATTAATCTACTCCTTTAAAATTTTTAATCATACTTAAAAAATACTTATGCACCCTTAAGTCATCAGTTAATTCAGGGTGAAAAGTACCTGCTATAACGTTTCTACATCTAACCAGTACTGGATCACCATTAATTTTTGCAATTACTTTAACACCCTTACCCATACTTAATATTTTTGGAGCTCTTATAAAAACAGCCCTGAATTTCTTATCTTTGCTGATCTGATTAAAATTTATTCTAACCATCTCTTCAAAACTATCTATCTGCCGCCCATAAGCATTTCTTCTAACATTAATATCTATATAGCCCATGCCTTTACCTTCTCCCTCAATGTTACGGGACATAAGAACCAGTCCGGCACAGGTTCCAAATATGGGCTTGCCTTCCTTATAAAATTTATCAAGAGCTTTCTTAAATTTATATTCTTTAATCAGTCTTTTTATAGTAGTACTTTCCCCGCCAGGGATAATAAGACCATCTATACATTTTAATTGCTCCGGGAATTTTATCTCTATTGCACCTGCTCTGCATTCCTTTATTTTTTTTATATGTTCTTTGAAAGCTCCCTGAAGAGAGAGAACGCCAACTTTTATATCCACTACCTTTTTACCACCCTCTATTTGAAATTATCTCCTCTTCTGAAAGTTTTGATACTGCAGTACCCTTCATGGTAGCTCCCAGTCCCTTTGAAACCCGTGCCAGAACTTCAGGGTTATTGTAATGTGTGGTTGCTTCAACAATAGCACAGGCCACTTTAGATGAGTTTTCTGACTTAAATATTCCCGATCCAACAAAAATCCCGTCTGCTCCTAACTGCATTATCATAGCAGCATCTGCAGGAGTTGCAATTCCACCGGCAGAGAAATTAATCACCGGTAAGCTTTTATTCTCATACACATATACCACCAGGTCATATGGAGCTCCCAGTTCCTTTGCTGCCGTCATAAGTTCTTCCCTTGGCATAGAGACAATCCTTGTTATCTCGTCTTTTATGCTTCTCATATGTTTTACTGCTTCAATTACATCGCCGGTACCTGCTTCTCCTTTAGTCCTTACCATAGCAGCCCCTTCCCCTATCCTTCTCAATGCTTCTCCCAGATTGGTAGCTCCGCAAACAAACGGAACCTTAAAATTCCATTTATTTATATGATACTTTCCATCAGCCGGAGTTAAAACTTCACTCTCATCTATATAATCAACTCCTATAGATTCCAGTATCTGTGCTTCAGCAAAGTGGCCTATTCTCACTTTAGCCATTACAGGAATGGATACTGTATCCATAATTTTTAATATAATTTCGGGATCTGTCATCCTGGCAACTCCGCCCTCAGCTCTAATATCTGCAGGAATTCTCTCCAGAGCCATAACCGATACTGCGCCTGCATCTTCCGCAATTTTTGCCTGTTCCGGTGAAGTTACATCCATTATTACTCCACCTTTTAACATCTGGGCAAGACCGGTTTTTACTTTTAAAGTACCTTTCTTCATATCCTTAAAACACCTCCATTTATTATACTCCCACACCCAAAGACATATTTTCAAGTCTTTTTATTCTTTCTTCTGCAGGAGGATGCGTATTGAATAAATTACTAAAAGCTGCCTTTTTACCTCCAAATGGATTTGCTATGAACAAATGAGCAGTTGCATTGCTGGCAACTTCAACCTGACTATGCTTGCTTATTTTCCTTAATGCATTAGCAAGTCCAGCCGGGTATCTTGAAATAAGTGCTCCAGTTGAATCAGCAAGAAATTCCCTGTTTCTGCTAATTGCCATCCTTATAAGAGTAGCAATTATTGGCGAAAGAATCAAAAGCAAAAGTCCCAGTACAAGGAAGATAACAGAAAGTATTCCCCCACCTGAACTTCTGCTTGACCTCCTCCTGCCTCCCCCGAAGATAAAACTTCTGAGTATTATATTACTTATAATAGCAATCATTCCCACCAGAACTACTATTATGGTACCAAGCAATATGTCATAATTCTTTATATGGGAAAGTTCATGTGAAATAACTCCTTTAAGTTCTTCGTCATTAAGATTTTCCAGCAGGCCGCGTGTAAAAACAACCACTCCATTAGCAGGGTTACGTCCTGTCGCAAAAGCATTCATTCCGGTATCCTCAATCATGTATATCCTTGGCATCGGTATACCTGCTGCTATAGAAAGTCCTTCCACCATGTAATAAATCCTGGGGTTTTCCTCAAGTGATATTGGTCTTGCCTTTGTTAGCCCAAGCACGATTCTATCACTGAAGTAATAGCTTGAAAAACTCATAATAATAGCTAATATTAGCGCAAAAATCATAAAAAGAATGGAGTAATTTCCACTTATTCCATATCTGTAGTCAATATAATAGCCCAGAGCAAATCCTATCATGGTTATAAATACCATGAATCCGATTATTATAAATACTGTCTTTGTTCTATTTTTGGCAATTTGTTCATACATTTCTCAATCACTCTCTATTTTTAAGATATGGAATTTTATTAGAATTTCACCTCAACCGGTCTTCTGGCTTCTGGCTCCTCTATCTCGAAATAATCCCTTGAAGTGAACTTATATATCCTAGCAAACACATTCCCGGGAAATGTCTGGATTCTTGTGTTAAATTTCATAACCATGTCATTATAGAATTGCCTTGCATAGGCAATACTGCTTTCAATACCATTAAGCTGTTCCATCAATCTTGAAAAATGCTGGTCTGCTTTAAGATTCGGGTAATTTTCAGACAGGGCAAAAAGCGACTTTAAGGCACCGGTAATCATATTCTCAGCTTTTGCCTGGTCTTTTACACTGCTGGCATCAATACCCATATTCCTTGCATTGATAACTTTCTCCAGGGTTTCTCTTTCATGTTTTGCATATCCCTTAACCGTCTCTACTAGGTTTGGTATCAGGTCATATCTTTTTCTCAGCTGAACATCTATCTGTGACCACGAATTATTAACTTTATTCCTCAGAGACACCATGGAATTGTATATTCCAATTGAAACTAAAATTAGAACTATTATTATCCCAGAAACAACCAGTATAGCAATAATCACGCCAGGTAACATAACAAACCTCCTTTTCGCATTTATTAAACCGTCTAATTTTACAAAAACATACCTTCTATTTTACTGTTCCAGAAATAAACAACTTTAGATTATATCATATAAATAAACGCAAAAATATAACTCTTATCAGTGCTATCTGAAGGCTTCAATTCAAAGTTAATATTATTTTTACACAAAAAATTTTTTATGGTATATTTCTTCTATTGCCTAACTTATATCATAAAATTATACATTTTTGGGGAGGATTTTAATGGATAGTAAAAGTTGCTCCACAAGTAAAGTGATTGGCCTCATATCCGGTAATAGTACGGGAAAAACTTCTCTTGCAGAATGCATGCTCTTTAATTCAAAAACAACTGATAGACTGGGAACTATAGCATCAAAAAACACTTTATCGGACTTCAGCACGCTTGAAACTAAAAAAGGATTTAGTATCAATTCCAGCATACTGCATTATAAATGGAAGAATTCTGACATAAATCTTATAGATTGTCCGGGATATATGGATTTTATCGGGCAGGGCCAGTCTGCAATAAAAGTTATAGACAGCGCTATCGTAGTTGTTGATGCAAAAACAGGAATCCAGGCACCCACTGAAAGGATCATAGAGCTGCTTGCTAAAAATCCCAGGCCAATGTTTCTTATACTCAATAAAATGGACCTGGAAAATGTAAATCACTCCAAAGTTGTTCAGGATATTAAAAATAATTATAATTTAAATATTGCCCCCATTACAGTGCCTGTTAACAGCGGGGAAAAATTTTCTAAAATTGTGGATATACTACAGAACCAGGAATATGAATATAAAGATAAAAGTTCAACCGGAACAAAAATTCCTACAGATGAAAACATTAAATCTAAGATTGAGAGTAATCATAATGAGCTTTTTGAGTCTATTGTAGAAACTGATGATGAGCTCTTAAATAAATACCTTGAAGGCGAGAAAATAAGTGACGAAGTATTAAACGAAGTATTTAAAAAGGCGGTAACCGCATGTAAAGTAGTGCCTCTATTTTCTATTTCGGCAGAAAGAAACACCGGTATAGATATACTAATGGATTATATAAATTCATTACTACCATCAGCTTCTGACATAAAGCCGATTAAAGTAAAAGATTTAAAAAGCAGTTCTGAAACCGAGATAAAGCCCTCACCTGATAGTGCACTTCTTGCATATGTTTTTAAAACTATGGCAGACCCTTATATTGGCAAATTATCCATATTCAGGATTTTCTCCGGTACTATTAAAATAAACGAAAGCTATTACGTTTCCGGTTCAGCCAGAACATATAAATTTACAAATTTATTTAAGCTCCATGGCAAAAACCAGATTGACATAAACGAAGCTTCCTGTGGCGATATTGTGGCTGTATCCAAAATAATGGATATTTTAAACGACGATACCATCTCCACTCAGGAACAACCTTTAAAAATACCAGAAACAGAATATTTCTTCCCTACGCTGCCAAAATCTTTAATACCCAAAAGCAAAGGTGATGAAGAGAAAATAAGCAATGGTCTTTCCAAATTAATACAGGAAGATTCAACATTAAAACAGGAGCTAAATCTTGAAGTACACCAGAATATAATCTGGGGGATGGGAGAACTTCACCTATCCATTGCCAGAGAAAAATTAAAAGAAAAATTTGATGTTGATGTTGACCTCTTAACTCCTGACGTAGCCTACAAGGAAACTATAAGAAAAGAAGCTAAAGCAGAATATAAATATAAGAAACAATCCGGTGGTAGAGGCCAGTACGGTCATGTTTTTATTGAGATAAAACCTCTTCCCAGCGGAGGTGGTTTTGAGTTTAAAAACAGCATATTTGGAGGAGCAATTCCGAAAGGTTATATACCCGGTGTCGAAAAAGGTATAAGGGAATCATTACAAAATGGCGTTCTTGCAAAATACCCGGTAGTTGATGTTAGTGTCAATCTATATGATGGTTCGTATCACACAGTAGACTCATCAGAGATGGCCTTTAAGATAGCAGCTTCCATGGCATTTAAAAAGGTCATGCAGGAAGCTTCCCCTGTTATACTCGAGCCAATAACGGAACTCGAAATTATAGTGCCTGAAAAATATATGGGAGATATAATTGGCGATATTAATTCAAAAAGAGGAAAGATTATTTCCATGACCCCCATTGAAAATAAGAAACAGCTTATAAAAGCAACAATACCCCAGTCTGAATCTTTTAATTATACCATTGACCTGACCTCCCTAACCCAGGGCAGGGGAAGATTTTCACATAAATTTTCTCATTATGAAGATTTACCGCCAAATCTGGCTCAGAAGATAACAGAAGAAAGGAAAAAAGAAAAGGAATGAAAAAGAGTAAAAAAAAGCGCATTTTTTTACTGGACAGGGCGCCATATATACTATTTGTTTTAATACTGATAATAACTTTAATTGTATTTTTCTCAGTAAGAAGCTGCATGCCTTTAAATTTTTTTTCCTCCGAGCAGGAAGATGATGAAGACAAAGTAGAATATACTTTATTTATTGCTTCACCAACTAATGATAAAATCTTTAACTTTATTAATCAAAATGAAACAGTACCATTTGAAATAAGGGCAAAAGAAGTAGAAAGCACAGACTATGCAATAAAAATTGTTGTAAACGACAGTGAGATAAAAACATTCAGTTCCCCTCCTTATGAATATAACTGGAATCCGGGAAGTTCGGGTGAATATGAAATTACAGCCCAGCTTATAGATGAAGCAGGTGAAATAATCAAAACGTCAAATACGGTAAGCTTCACAGTACAATATGAAATTGAGCCGGAAGATGATAATGTGGCAAATATGGATATCGAAGAAAAGAAAAACCAGGTTTTAGCAGACTCTGTTTTTAGAACAAATAATACTGTGCCCACAGGAGTACCCATCTTTTCTTATAAATGTTACGCCCCTCCGGTCATAGATGGAAGTATCCAGGAATGGAATAAATTTGAGAGTTTTTCAGCTTTTGAACCAACTATAAAAAAAGAAAATTACATATCCCATACTGATATATTCGGGACATTTTACTCTTGCTGGGATGATGATAATTTCTACATTGCAATACAGGTTACCGATGATGTATTCAGTCAGAATTATACAGGTAACCAGATAAATAAGGGTGACAGTATAACTATTGTATTTGACACCGAACTTGAAGAAGACATGCAGATTCCATTTTACAATAGCGACGACTACCAGATTGACCTATCTCCCGGCAACTTTACAGGAACGCTTGCAGAGTCATTCATGAGCTGGCCTTCCAGTTCACCTCCCGGAGGAGTTGTAATTTCTTCAACTAGCCTGGCAAAGGGATATATAATTGAAGCCAGCATCCCCTGGTATAACTTTTCAAATTATATGGCAGAAGATGAAAGTGTAATGGGATTTACCGTATCCATACTTGATACTGATAACCTGGATACCACCGAGCTTGTAATTTCATCATCAAAAACATTTGATTTCAACAATGTATCTACCCTGGGAGCCATTGCGCTTATTGATGTTGGAGATATCCAGAGCGAAGAAGAGTCCGAAACAGAAGAAGATACAGAAGAAAGCTCTTAATTTATATTTCCTAGCAAAACACAAACAAATAACTTAAATATGCTTTAAAAGGCTCATAGAATAAACCTAAGAAAAAAATACCTGGAATATTATTTAATTAATTTTTAATACTTAAGATAGAAGCGCCCTGTCATCTGCAAATTCCTTACCGCTGGCAACCTCGAACCGCTCAAGAAGGTCTTCAACAGTAAGTTTTTTCTTTTCCTTTTCCTTTATATCCAGGATAATCTTTCCTTCATACATCATCATCAGCCGGTTGCCATTATTAATAGCATCCCGCATGTTATGTGTTACCATTAAAGTAGTGAGATTGCTATCATTTACGATTCTATCGGTCAGTCCCAGTACCTTTTTGGCTGTTCTGGGATCAAGTGCTGCCGCATGTTCATCCAGAAGCAATAATTTCGGTTCCTTCAGCGTGGCCATTATAAGTGTCAGTGCCTGTCTCTGCCCGCCTGAAAGAAGCCCCACTTTAATATTAAGGCGATCTTCCAGTCCAAGTCCCAATTTTTTTAAAATTTCCCTGTATCGTTCACGTTCCGGACTTGTAATACCCCATCTGAGGCCGCGTCTCTTGCCCCTGCGAAGCGCCAGTGCTAAATTTTCCTCAATCTCCATATCCGAAGCCGTGCCCATCATAGGGTCCTGAAATACCCGACCAAGCAATGCAGCACGCTTATACTCACAGAGATTAGTTATATCCTTACCTTCAATTACAATAGAGCCCCTGTCTGCCGGGTAAACACCTGCTATGCAGTTTAACAGGGTTGATTTACCCGAGCCATTACTGCCAATTAAAGTAACAAAGTCACCTTCATCAAGTTTAAGACTTACATCATGCAGCGCTACTTTTTCATTTATAGTTCCTGTATTAAAAATCTTTGTTATTCTTTTAACACTTAGCATCTACTTACCCCACTTAATGGACTTTTTTAATGGCTTGAGGTAGGAACGGAATACCGGCAGTGAAAGGGCTATTGCTACTGTAATTGCCGTAAACAATTTTAAATCATTAGCAGGCATACCAAGCTTTAATACCATTGCAATTATTACCCTGTAAACAATTGCCCCCAGTACCAGAGATACAAGCCGACTGGCAAATCCCCTTCTGCCAAATAAAACTTCACCTATAATAACAGATGCCAGTCCAATCACTATAGAACCAATACCCATCTGTACATCAGCAAATCTCTGGCTCTGCGCAATCAATGCCCCGGCAGTTGCTACCAGCCCATTGCTAATCATAAGACCCAGTATAATTGTTGTATTTGTATTTATTCCCTGTGCACGAACCATCTGGGGATTGTTACCCGTGGCTCTTATTGCACAGCCGATTTCTGTTCCAAAGAACCAGTATAAAACACCAACAATACCGGCAACAATAATTAACCCCAGTAAAATAACCGAAACTGTTGACCTCAACCCCATTTCCTCAAAAACTGTATAGGCAGTATCTACCTGTAAAAGCGATATATTTGCCCTTCCCATAATCCTTAAATTGATTGAGTAAAGGGCAATCATGGTCAGGATACCAGAAAGCAGCGAAGGAATTTTTAGCTTCGTATGCAGCAGGCCGGTTATTAGTCCTGCCCCCAGACCACCGAAAAATGCCAGAATAATTGCCACATATGGATTAATTCCCCTTGTTATCGAAATTGCAGCAATAGCTGCCCCCATTACGATGCTTCCTTCTACCGTCAAGTCTGCAATGGTTAGAATACGGTAGGTAATATATACACCTATTGTGACAATTGCCCATAGCAAGCCCAGAGAAATTGCAGCTGTTAATATTTGCAACATAGCATCATAAACCCATATATTCTATTTTTCTTAAGATAAAAGGGCTTGCAGTACCCGGTCTTTAGCTTTAATTTAACTACTACTTTAATTTTATTATTCCATAATATACTCGGTAAGATCTTCCGGAATATCAAGGCCGATTTCCTCTGCTACATCACCATTGATTGCAAAATCAAAATCATCAGCAGATTCAATTGGCATTGTAGCTGGCTCTGCTTCACCTTTTAGAACCTTTACTGCCATCAGGCCAGTCTTATAACCCAGGTCATAATAGTTAATTCCCAGTGTAGCCAGGCCGCCAGCTTCAACCATCCCTGATTCCCCGCATATAACAGGGGTCTTTGATTCAACAGTAACACCATAAATAATAGGCATTGAAGAAGCCATGGTATTATCTGTTGGAAGATATATCGCATCACATTCCTGGACAATAGACTGAGTTGCCTGCTGAACCTCATTAGAATTAGTTACAGTTACTTCCGTATAGGTAAGGCCGAGCTCTTCTATTACTTCCTTTGCAATAGCTGCCTGGACAATAGAGTTATCCTCGCTTGAGGTATAGATAACACCCACAGTCTCGGCATCCGGTACAAGTCTTACCAGTAATTCTATCTGCTCCCTGATCGGATTCATATCTGTAGTCCCGCTGACATTACCGCCTGGTGCCTCATTTGATTCCACCAGTTTAGCTGCCTCATAATCTGTAATTGCCGTTCCGAGTATTGGAATATCTTTAGTTTTTCCTGCTATAGACTGAGCTGCAGGAGTTGCTATAGCCAGAACAAGATCCACATTATTACTTACAAACCGGTCACTTATAGTTGACAGGTTGCTCTGGTCTGCCTGGGCATTCTGAACATCAATTGTAATGTTTTCACCATCTACATAACCATTATCCTCCAGCGCATCTATAAAACCCTCTCGTGCAGAATCCAGCGCAACATGCTCAACATACTGGATAATACCTATGGTTATATCCTGATCAGACTGACCAATGCAGCCAGACATGAGCATAACCACAGCTACAGACATCATAACTACAAAAATTCCTATTTTTTTCAAGTTAATTCCTCCTTAATATTTATTTTATATTTTAAAAAATTTATATTTTATCTGCTATATCCTTGCAGGTTAAATGATAATTTAGCTTTTATAAAAAATTTACTTATTTTTGATTCCTTTTTTTACTTTTATCCAAGTAAATGCTAACGAATCAATTCCCGAATACATTTCGTTGTATTATAACATAATATGTAATCTAAAAAAATTATTTAGTCTTTTCACTCTGCATAAATTTTAGGCCTGTCGTTATATTAGAAGGCATCGGTCATATGAATTTATTCTGTTAGTTCATTTAATTTATAAAATAAAACCTGAATCTTTTACAGAAGTCTTTCTGAACCTGAGTAAACTTCTTCAACTTCAAAAGCAACAGCCCCATTACCCGGGTGTTCTGCCGGATTCCATTTTTTCATATCATCAAATACCGGCCCATCTTTATGATAAGAAGTAGAGCCCTTTACCTGATAAGACTTATCCCCATCAGTAATAAAAAGAATAGAACCTATTCCTCCGGATAATACATTTCTTCTCGTTTTATCAAAATAATTATCTGCAATTACTATTGTCCCTTCATTAAACATTGAAACACAACTAGCATAAATTGCGTTAGGTATACCCTTTTTATCTACAGTAGTAAATACAACAGGGCCCTTACGTTTATTCCAGGCCTCAATTACATTTTTTGGTAATTTTTTCATTGCTTCTTTGCTGCCTTCCTATATCAATATTTTTAAACATATATTAAAAACTATTTACCATCAATAAATAGTTACTGAAATAATACCCCTATAAATAAGTTCTGAAACATAACCAAAAATTAACCAGAAAGGCAAATACAGGATATTTACCACTCCTAACAGCGCCCACCTCCCCTTATATTCCCATGGGCATTTTTTTATAATTATCTTTAGTAAATAACCATAGGCAAATTCCCCAATAAATATAACCGCGAGATAAATAAATCCCCTCACTACAAAAGGTATAAAATTTATTAAATTGTAAAGAGGGCTAATTATTATTCCCCATATTCCATACAGGGGAAACATCCATAAATAAGACCTGCCCTTAAAAGAAATATCCCTGTATCTTACATAATCATGAATTGAAGAAAAAAATACTTCAACTCCAATCCCGAAAAAACTAAAAACCAAAAATAAAATAACATATTTCATACCTGGATATTATCATTTTACTTTTTATTTGCCAAAAACCATGCTGTTAAATCCTTTTATCCCGGTGCTTTTATCCAATTAGCTTTACATTTACATTACTGTTACAATATCACCAATTAAGTCATAATTTTACAAGATGGCAAGCAATAAGAATAAAGACATTAAAACATATAACATAAATATTACAGGAATTATCCAGGGAGTTGGTTTCAGACCTTTCATATCCAGACTTGCACAGAAATATAAATTAAAAGGAAATGTTTCTAATACTACAGAAGGCGTTACAGTAAAAATTAGTTCTCCTGATATTAATACAGTTAATAAATTTATATCCGATATTAAAATACAGAAGCCGCCTGCTGCAGTTATTGAAGACTTAAATATAGAAGAAACCTCTTTTAAGAATTTTAAAATTTTTAAAATAGGAAAAAGCAAAAAGTCAGAAGAAAAATTTCAGCTCGTATCTCCTGATATCGCCACATGCAAACTCTGCCTTGAGGATATTAATAATAAGAAAGATTCAAGAAGGTATTATTATCCCTTTACCAATTGCACCAACTGCGGGCCTAGATTTACCATAATAAAGAAAATGCCTTATGATAGGCCCAATACCACCATGAATAAGTTCGAAATGTGCAATGATTGTAAAGAAGAATATAACAACACCTACGACAGGAGATTCCATGCACAGCCAAATGCCTGTAGAAAATGTGGTCCCGAGCTTTTTCTTACAGATAAAAACGGTACAAAGATAGACTCTAAAAATCCAATTATTACTGCTTCAGAACTCCTTTACGATAATAAAATTATTGCCATAAAGAGTCTTGGTGGATTTCAGATTGCCTGCAGTGCATTGTCCGATAAAATCGTATCTATTCTGCGGAATAAAAAGAACAGGCCGGTTAAACCTTTTGCCATAATGTCTAAAGATATCCGATCATTAAAAAAATATTATCATATTAGCAGGATAGAAGCAGAAATTCTTTTATCCCCCAGGGCACCAATTATTCTTGTTAGAAAAAAAACAGATAATTATCCCCTACCATGGCAGGTTTCCATGTATAACAGGTACGAGGGTGTAATGCTTCCCTATACTCCCATACATCATCTTCTATTTAATAACGTTGATATGCCCCTTATAATGACCAGCGGTAACATATCAGAGGAACCAATAGCAGCAGAAAATAATGAAGCCCTGGGTAAACTAAGAGATATATGTGACTACTTCCTTATTCATAACCGGGATATCTACTCCAGATATGACGACTCGGTTATAAAGATTTTTAATGGAAGAGAAATGATGGTAAGAAGAGCCAGGGGATACTCTCCCTATCCGGTTAAGCTTGACAGGGATACCGGAAAAAAAGTTATATTTTCAGCAGGGGCACATGAAAAAAATAATTTCTGTTTCCTGGTAAAAAATTATGCTATTATATGCCAGCATATAGGTGACCTTGATGATCTTGAGTCCATTAAATTTTATAATTCTACATTCAGGCATTACAGGGAAATATTTAATATTGACAGTATTGATACAATTGCCTTTGATAAACACCCTTACTATGCTTCTACTAAATTCACCAAATCAATTAAAAATAGCAGGAAAAAGATTAAAGTTCAGCATCACAAAGCCCATATTGCAAGCGTAATAGCTGAAAATAAAATTAACGATAACATTATAGGGTTCGCCTGGGATGGCACTGGATATGGCGATGATGGAAAAATCTGGGGCAGTGAAATATTCATTGTTAATAAAAACTTAAATTTTACAAGAGTGGGCCACCTCGTAGAAAAAATTTTACCAGGAGGTGAAATTACAATAAAAAAGCCGTACAGGATGTCAGTATGTTATCTCTATAATCTGTGGAAGAAAAATAAAATTATCCCAAATACAGGAAGTAATTTCTCCCAATTTTTATACAAAAATTTCCCCTTTTATAAAAAAATAATATCTCCAGCCGAGATTGAACTTGTTAAAAAACAGATTGATACAGGATTTAACAGTCCACTTACCACTAGCATGGGCAGACTTTTTGATTCAGTAAGCTCAGCCCTAAACTGTACCCATATATCCAGTTTTGAAGGCGAGGCAGCAGTACATCTCGAGATGACCGCCAGTTTTAAAAATAAAAGCATGTATAAATTAAAAATAATCAATTCTTATAATGGCAGCAATTACATAATAGACGACTACTACATTTTCTTACAGATAACTAAAGACATAATTAATAATATTCCAGCTGATATAATTTCTTCTAAATTTCATAATACTCTTGCAGAAATTATACTGGAAGTAAGCCATAGAATAAGAGAATATACCGGTATTAATAAGGTTGCATTGAGCGGTGGGGTATTTCAAAATAATTATCTAATAGATAAGTGCTTTAATATATTGAAAAAGAATGACTTTAAGGTATACTCAAATTTTAAAGTTCCGGTAAATGACGGTGGCATTTCCCTTGGACAGGCATATGTTGCAGCCCGGAAATTATACAGATAGAAAGGATACCTCTTTATGTGTCTGGCAATACCAGCAAAAATTATTAGGATAAATAAAAATATAGCAGAAGTTAAAAGCCTGGGAGTAAGAAAAGAAATTGATATTTCACTGGTCCCTGGTGTTTCAAAGGGGGACTTTGTGATTGTCCATGCAGGGTTTGCCATACAGATCATAGATAAAAAAGATGTGCTGGCTATCCACAGCTACTGGAAGGAATACCTTGATGAAAAATAACATTAAAGGCATAGTTAAATCATTAAATAATTACGGAACAGAGCACCCGATTAATATAATGGAAGTATGCGGAACCCATACCATGAGTATTTCAAGGTATGGTCTACGCCAGATTTTACCAGAAAAAATCAACCTTATAAGTGGACCGGGCTGCCCTGTTTGTGTCACTTCAGCTACTGATATAGATACAATACTTGAAATTATAGATAAATATGATGTTACTGTATTTACTTTTGGAGATATGCTCAGGGTACCCGGAACCAGGTCAAGTCTTTACACTAAAAAATCAGAGGGCAGGGATATAAATATATGCTACTCCCCTGCTGATTCCCTTGAATTTGCCCTAAAAAATCCAGGCAAACAGGTTATTTTTATAGCAATCGGATTTGAGACTACAATACCCCTGACTTCAGTTATTTTAAAAAGGGCATATTATAAAGAAGCTAATAACTTTCACATATATAATACCCATAAGCTTATACCAGAAGCACTTGAAGCTCTGCTAATTGATAAACAAATAAAAATTGATGCATTCCTATGTCCGGGTCACGTTTCTGCTATTATAGGAAGCAAGCCATATAAATTTATTGCAAAAAATTATCATACACCGTGCGTTATAAGTGGTTTTGAGCCCTACGATATACTTGATTCTATTATAATGATAATGGACCAGATAAAAAAAGATAAGCCAGACGTTGAGATTCAGTACAAAAGAGTAGTAAGAGAAGAAGGAAATCCTGAAGCAGTAAAATTAATATATGAAGTATTTGAAAAAGTAGATTCTTGCTGGAGAGGGCTTGGAAGTATTGCCGACAGCGGTTTAAGATTGAAAAAGAAATTTTTGAAATTCGATGCAAAAATTTGCTTTCCAGTTAAAAAGGTTAAATCTCATGAGCCTCCCGGGTGTGAATGCGGTGACATTTTAAAAGGTATAAAAAAGCCCTATGAATGCAAGCTATTCTCAAAAGTATGCAAACCTGAAAACCCTATAGGTCCCTGCATGGTTTCCAGCGAAGGATCCTGCGCTGCTTACTATAAATATAAAAAAGAAAAATTATAATTACAGGTAAAAATAATAAAAATGGCATCAAGTAAAAACAAGAAAAACCTAAAAAACAGTAAAAAAAATTTTAAGGATAAAATAATTCAGCTTTCCCACGGCGACGGAGGAATTAAAACTGCAGAGCTTATTAGCAACCTCATACTTAAATACCTGGGAAACGAAACTTTAAATAAGCTTTTAGATAGCGCTGTAATAAACAGCAGTAATAAAAAAATCGCTTTCACAACTGATAGTTTTGTAGTAAATCCCATCTTTTTCCCGGGCGGTGATATTGGTAAACTCTGTGTTTGCGGGACTATAAATGACCTGGTTACTTCCGGCTGTACCCCATCTGCTCTAAGTCTCTCATTCATACTGGAAGAAGGATTTCCTGTTAAAGATTTTATAAAAATACTTTCCTCCATAAAAAAAGTCCTCAGAGAAATTGGAGTTGACATCGTTACCGGCGATACCAAGGTAGTGGAGAAAGGAAGTGCTGATAAGATATACATAAATACTTCAGGAATAGGACTAATACCCAATAACCTTGATATTTCACCTTATAAAATAAAAGAGGGTGATATAATTCTAATAAATGGGGGTATTGCGGAACATGGTGCTTCAATCCTTGGCGGAAGAAAAGAATTTAACTTTAAATCAGGTATTGTAAGTGATTGTGCCCCTCTTTCTTCACTTGTAAGTGACATAATTTCAGTATCTCCTAATATACATGCACTAAGAGATGCTACCAGGGGAGGACTTGCTTCTATCCTTTTTGAACTGTCAGAAGCATCAGGAACCATATTTGATTTATATGAAGATAAAATACCTATTAAAAAAGAAGTAAGAGGAATCTGTGAGTTCCTCGGTCTTGATCCACTTTATATCGCAAATGAGGGTAAAATGGTTGTCTTTGTGGATAAAAAAGATGCTGAAATTGTTCTAAAAGCAATTAAAAAAAATAAGTATGGAAAAGATAGCTGCATTATTGGTAAAGTAACTGGAAAAAGTAAAGAAAAAAGCGGAAGGGTTTTTCTCATAACAAAGCTTGGAACAAGAAGGATTCTTGACCTCCAATACAGCGAGCAGCTCCCCAGGATATGTTAACCAGCATCAATTAATTAAAATCCTTATAGTCTTCTCCTGTTTCTTAAAAACTCGCTGCTTAATATAATATTTCATATAATAGAGCTGCCTTTAATCTATTAATATTTTAAAATTTATAATGTATTTGTCGTTTTACCTATAGATTTATTTCTTTTTTTATTCTTGTAATTATACCCGGTATTTTTTTCTCTATCTCAGGCGTAAGGCTTTCACCAAAACCTATATTTTCCGGCTTAACACCAATTATTAATATTTCCGTATCTATCTTTAATTCTCTTATTATTTTCAATACATCACAAAGATTTAAGTCATGGAGTGATAAACTTTTATAGTCCCCTTTTATAAATTCTTCAATATCGCTGGCTTTTATACAGACCACTTGCCCTGCATCTTTACCTATATCTATTGCATCTATTATTATTATCTTTTTGCATTCTTTTGCCAGAAATAACAAATCAGTTCCTGAAGTTCCACCATCAATAACCTCAACTTCTTTAAAGGAATCTAACTTTTTTAATTCCTCAATAACTCTTATGCCTATGCCATCATCAGACCTGTATTTATTACCAAAACCGATTATTGTTACCTCTGTTTTCATGTATCTGTCATTATCAGAGATATTTTTATCCTTAAAAAACATAATACATGCATATGATATGATATGATATGTATAATTTAAGCTAAAATTTTTATTTTTATTTGTTTATAAGCTTAACATTTAAAAAATGCGTGGAACAGGATATACAGGGGTCATAGGCTCTTACTAACATTTCACAGGCAAGTTTTATTTCATCTTCGCTTTTATCTATTATTGCAGGTACAAGTGCTTTCATATCATTTTCAATATTGGCATAGTTCATACCTGTGGGGATAATTAAATTTGCCTTTTCTATTCTTCCCTTATTATTATATGTATAATCATGAATAAGAAGCCCCCTTGGCGCTTCCACAACTCCAACACCTCTTCCAGCTCCTTCTTTAATATCTGCCATTCTTTTATCCTCATCCAGGCCGTCTGCAAGAATCCTATCAATTAATCTTATGCTGTCATCAACACTATGAACAATTTCAACAAACTGGGCTATATTATTCATAAAAGGATTGTAGCACGGAGCTTCAAGCCCCAGCTCACTAGCATATTCCCTGGCATTTTCAGTAAGTTTTTCATGGTTATTGTTAAACCTTGCCAGGGCACCAACCATATAGGAATCCCTGCTCGCCCAGCAGTGCTTTGAAGTTGAATGCTTTACTATTTTCTCTTTTATTTTGTCAAGATAATTCTGGTCATTTATAGCCCATCCATCAGTTGATTTTATATCCCCATCATAAATTGCATACTCATCTTTATTACTTATAGAAATATACTCTGTTTCCCTTTCAAAATCAGGTATATTTATTGTTTTTAAAACCTCAAGTGATTTTTCAAGATCAGTGTAACATGCATTAAGCATTTTTTTCATTTTTAACATTTCTTCTTCAGTTGGTAGCTTGGTAAAACCACCTATCACTATTCTTATAGGGTGAACAGCCCTCCCACCTATAATCCTTACCATATCATTTGCCATTTTTTTGGTTCTTAAAGCAATATTAACAACCTCAGGATGTGTTTTTATAAGAGGTATTATACTTCCAGCTCCAAAAAAATCAGGTGCCGCCAGAAAATAAACATGAAGTACATTGCTCTGGATATTTTCATGATGATATACAAGTTTCCTTAAATTTATTGTCTGCCTTGATGGTTTAATATTAAGCGCTTTTTCAGTCGCTTTTATAGATGCACATGTATGCGCAACCGAACATATCCCGCAGATTCTTGAAGTTATATGCGAGGGTTCATCGCATTTCTTACCAACCAGCATAGCTTCAAAAAATCTTGGTGATTCGGGTATCCTGAATATTAACTCCTCAATTTTCTTATCTTTTACATTTATAACCAGGTCACCATGACCTTCAACTCTTGAAACAGGGGAAATTTCTATATTTATATTATCTGCCATTATCATGAACCTCCAGAATCACTATTTTTTTCATTCTTATCTTTATTTTTTTTGCATCCATTATAAAAATTAAACCTGCTTAAAATATCTTCAACTGTAAGCCCGTACTTTTTCAATAAATCTTTCTGTGCATTAACATTTGGGTTATCAATAAGCCCCCTGCATCCATCACAGCCAGCACCGCTATTGGGGCACCTTGAGTTACATCCAGCTCTTGTAACCGGGCCCAGGCAGGTTATTCCAAATTCATATACACATGTATTCCCATTTCTCTTGCATTCCACACATACGGGGTAATCAGGTATTTCCGGCTTTCTCCCTATAATAAGAGACCTTATTATATCCACAATTTCAAACCTGTTCGGGGGACAACCCCTTGCATAATAATCAACCTTGACATACTCATCAACCGGCTTAACCCCAATTGAGTCTATCCAATCTTTTTTTTCGCCATAAACAAGTTCTTTTGCCTTTTCCAATCCGTATATATTACTCAGGCAATTCAAACCCCCGCTTACCGAGCATGAACCAACTGCAACTACTAATTTTGCTATATCCCTTATTTTTTTTATTCTTTCAACTCCATGTCTGGTAGTAATAGAACCCTCAACCAGTGCAATTTCGTAATTATCACTTTGCTCTGTCACAGCTTCTGTAAAATTTACTATTTCAACAGCACTAACCAGGTCAAGCAACTGGTCTTCCAAGTTTAGTATCTCAAGCTGGCAACCGCCACATCCTGTGAATCCAAAAACTCCTAACTTCTGCTTACCCATTATACGGCCTCCTTTAAATTCTTAATTTCCCATAAACTGAAAACAGGCCCGTCAACACAAACCAGCTTATCGCCTATACGACAATGATTACATTTACCAACTCCGCATTCCATTCTTCTTTCCAGTGAGAGAAATATCTTATCAGGCGGATATTTTTTTTCTTCTAATTCCATTATTACATATTTATACATTACTGGCGGACCGCAAACAACTACATAGGTATCCTCAACAGGAAAATCCACCCTGGGTATCAATTTCGTACAGACTCCAATCTCGCCGGTCCACTTATCATCAGGATTATCTACAGTAACACATGTCGAGACATCACTTCTGTCGTCAAAATATTGAATATCGCTTTTAAATAAAACACTCTCCGGATTAACCGCGCCATATATTATCATCATTTTTTTATAATCTTCCCTGTGATTTATAATGTACTTTATTAATGACATGAGCGGTGCAATACCCAGACCACCCGCAATTAAAAGAACATTATGCCCTCTAATTTTATCATAAGGGAAATGGCCATTCCCAAACGGCCCTCTTATCCCGACTTTTGAGCCTTCTTTCATCCTGTGCAGAGCACCTGAAACATTTCCAACATCCCTTATGCATAGCTGGAAAAAATCTCTATTATCCGGGCTTGAAGTTATTGAAAAGGGCGCTTCACCAAGCCCAAAAACAGTTAATTCAATAAATTGGCCCGGATTAAAATAGAAATTATCCTGCTTTTCTTTATTATCAAAAGCTATATTAAATATTTTTTCAGTAGGGCTTATCCTCTGTATTTTATTAATAACTGCAAGTTCTGGAACATATATGTTACTTTTATTTTTATCACCTTTATCCAGGGCCATTTATATACTCACCTCTTTATTAATGGAATTAATATCCTCGGCAATATTAATCTTTGCAAGGCATGCTTCTATACACCTTCCACAACCCACGCAGGCATATCTTCCAAATTTATCAAAGAACGTTTTTAGTTTACACCTATATCTCTGTTTTAATCTATTTTCCTTATCAGGTCTGAAGTTATGTCCACCTGCTACCACTCCGTATCCCGGTATCATACAGGAATCCCACTCCCTGCTTTTACTTCCGCTTTTAAGATTAAGCTTAATATCATCTTTTACATTAAAACAAAAACATGTAGGACAAACCAGGTTACAGGACCCGCAGCTATAACAATCCTTTGCAATTCTTTTCCAGAACTCATCGTCATTGTAAATTAATTCAAAATTATTATAAAAATCTTTTATATTTACATCCAGTTTAAATTTCTTACGGTATTCATCCATATACCTTTTATAATCACTAAAATCCACTGCTGAGGCGTTACTTACCTCTGAATATTTATTTAATATTTTATTTCCTTCTGCAGTTGCAACCCTTATAAAATAACTATCCTCCAGTTCCGTAAGATAAAGGTCAAACCCTTCGGTTGCATAATCACTCCCCATGCTTGGAGAAAAATTTGTTTCAGTCGGCTCAGTGTCCATTCCAATTACAATAAGATTTTTTCTTTTCGCCATATAGTTTTCATCAACAAAATCTGTAGTAAAAAATTTATCCAAAAAGTTCATTCCGTTTATATCCCACGCATTAATTCCAAAGAGTACTTTCTTACCGCTTTTTATTACCGGTTTTACCTTAATTGTTTTGCCTACATCATAAGTAACTAACTCTTCTGATGGAGGGAATAAAATTTTTTTAGCCGGTGGGATTGTTGTTCTTGTATAATTGGTATCCAGTTCGGAAATATCTTTAATCTGAACAAAGTCATGAATTGCATTATCTTTCTTTTTTGGCCCGATAAATTCATAATTGTAAATCAGGGATTTTACAAAATCTTTATAAGCATTAATACTCATAATTTTGTATAACATATACTCTCCTTGCTTTTGCTTCTACAATTTGGCATAAACCAGCCAGGCATTCAGTATGTTTGTAAAAGGTTTGTAACAATAAAATATCATCTACTTATATTAATGTCAACATTGTATATGCTTAAAAATAAACTTCTTTAATTTAAATTTTTCACTGTTTATCTTAACTATTATATGCTTTTTTAAAGAAAAGATATTTTGCTTTAGTAATTATAAAAATCAATTTTTATAATTGATGTGGTTACTTATAACATTTATTGGAAACAGCATTTTCAAGCCATATTATCCATTTATCCAGGCCAATTCCCGTTTTACAGGAGATTTGGATTATTTTAGAATCAAGGTTAAGCTTTCTTACTGTATTGCTAAAAAATTCCAGATTAAAATCACTTATTTCTAATAAATCTATCTTATTAAGCAAAACCAGATTCCCTTTAATGAATGCAGGTGGATATTTTACCGGTTTATCATCGCCTTCATTTACTGATGACAGTACAATCTTGTAATCTTCCCCAAGGTCAAAACCTACAGGACAGATCAAATTACCAACATTTTCAATTATTATAATATCCAGATTTTTTATTTTTAATTTTTTAACCGCACTTGAGACCATTGTAGCATTTAGATGACAGGCACCTCCTGTATTTATCTGGACAACGCGAGGAGTAAATTTTTGGATTTTTTCAGAATCATATGTTGAAGATATATCCCCTTCAATTACTCCTGTTTTCTTTTTATTATTCAACCTCTTTATAGTTTCTATAATCAGGGAAGTCTTACCCGCACCGGGTGATGAGAGCAGATTTAAAACCATAACATTATTTTCCTCAAACAATTTCCTGTTTTTAGCTGCGTGGTCTTTATTGTATTTTAATACATTTTCAACAATATCTATTTTCATCCTAAAGCATATTCTACAGTAATATAAAATATTTTCATAAAGAAAATTTTAAAAATTTATATCACGCTATTTTACCCATATATACTGTTAATTTATTAAAAATTTTATTATTTTATTTGTAAATTAAAATTGATGTTGCTATAATCTCAATTCAACTTTATATTAATTCATTAGGGGATAGCTCCATTTATTTCAAAAAAAGGGAGGAATTTTAATAAATGGTTGATGTGGCACCTTTCAGAGGGCTTTTTTTCAACGAAAAAAAAGCAGGAAAAATTTCTAAAGTAATTTCCCCTCCCTATGATGTTATTTCTTTAGATTTAAAAAACAAATTGTATGATTCCAGCAAATATAACATTATTAATTTAACGCTGCCAGAAGGTAAGACCACAGAGAAATATAAAAGGGCTAAAGATCTATTAAACGATTGGATAAACAAAAAGATATTGATATTTGATAATGACAAAAGCTTCTATATATTCAGGGAAAATTTTTCTCTTGGCGGTAAAATAAAAAAAATCTCCGGTTTTATAGGATTAACCAGACTGGAACCCTACTACAATCTACAAATTATGCCCCATGAAAAAACATCAACAAAAGTAAAAAGAGATAGGCTTGAGTTGCTATCAGAATGCCATACAAACTTCGGTCTGGTTTTTACCATTTATAATGACAGCCATCATAGAATAAAAGACGTAATAGAAATTCAAATTAAGAATGACCCTGTTATAGATATACAACCGTATTATGATTCTTCTTTAAACTTTAAATTATGGAAAGTTTCAGACAGTGAAAATATAAATAAAATTATAAATATCATGAAAGGAAAGAAGTTAATTATAGCAGATGGTCACCACCGCTACGAAACTTCTTTTAAATATAAAAACACACATGAAAGGCATCTCAGAAATAAAAAAGAAAAGGAGAGGTCCTATCCCGAGGATTTTATTCTTACATTATATATTGATAGTAACCAGAATGATTTCCTTATACTGCCTACCCACAGACTAATAAAATTTCTTAATTACCCAGGTATTGAAGAATTTATTAATAAAATCAGTTATACCTTTGATGTTGAAGAAAAAAGATTAAAATCCGCCAGTTATATTAACGAAAAATTATCCAAATCAAAATCAAAAGGCCTCAAGAGCTTTTTCATATACAGTAGGGAGGAAAAAATATATTTTATAACTTTAAAATCAATTTATATGAAAAATATTACTTATAGAAAAACAGCAGATTTTGATTATTCTACTATGGATATAAACATACTCCAGAAATTTCTTACAGAATATATTTCCAACTTGTATAAAATAAAAAAAATCGATTATTCTTATTCAACTGGTAAAGTAATAAATGATATAGATTGTAAAAAATATGATATTGGAATATTTTTAAACGCACCCACAGCAAATGAGCTTGAAATAATCTGTAAAGAAGGTTATCTTATGCCTGAAAAATCCACCTATTTTTACCCAAAACCCTGCTCCGGCCTTGTTATGTATAAATTTTATCGCTAATAGGATAAATATTATATTATTAAGCAATTTCGAGAAATAGATAAAAATACAAATAACTAAAAGGAAATTGGAGAGATATATTCACCCTTTTTGCTTTTTAAATCTTTAAGTTTTTTTCTCTGTTCTTCTAAAATTTTAAACAGCAAATCCGGGACATCGCTACCCAGTTCATTATATATTTTTACAATCCTGTCTATCTTTGAAAGATTCTCCGGAATTCTTAATGTAAATTGTTCAATATAATCTTCCCTGCTATAATCCCTTTTTAGGACATCCCTGAACAAGACTTTTAGATCTTCATACTCTGGAATAAAGCCGGTACCCATATCCACAGCTCCTGTATCTCCATTAACTCTGAGCTCCATCCATTTTAACCATATCATTTTATCAAGCTTACTATTTAGATACTTGCCATCTTTATCTTTTATGAAATAATTTACTCCGAATATCAACGGGGCGGTTTCCAGGGACTGCCCGAATTTTAGATTTATATCTACGTACTTACCTATTGGTATTGAAAGAAAATCAAGATTAGACATCGGGTTAAACTCCCTTACTCCTGTTTTGCCAAGTGTAGCCGCAGTAGTTTCAGACTCTATAGCAGCTCCCATGGTTATAATACCATGATTCCATCCATATGCTTCCTGTACCGGAACCAGCGTATCAGAATCCCTTCCGCCATATATTATTCCCCCCAGTAATACCCCATCCGGGTTATTATATTCAGGGTCAATATTTTCTAAATTCTTAAGGTTTGTAGTAAATCTTGCATTTTTATGAGAAAGACTAATTTCATTCCCTTTATCGTCCACCTTCCCGGGATACCACCCTCCGGTATAATTAATCCCTTTTTCCGGTATTTTACCCGGCTTACCAATCCAGTAAACCTTTCCATCTCCATTCATCAGTACATTAGAGAATATTGTTTCATTTTCCTCATTTAATACTTTCCATATTATTGGGTCATCTTCAGGATTAATATCTTTTATTATCCCAAAAATTCCAACTTCCACATTAACTGCATGCGCTTTTCCATCTATATTCCTGATATATGCAATATCATCTCCTATAATGGTCTCGCCTCTTATCATCGCAGTTGAAGTTTTTCCGCACATTGACGGAAAAGCACCGGCAAAATAAGTTACCCTCCCGGACGGGCCATGAATCCCCGAAACAAACATATGTTCCGTTAGCCAACCCTCTCCTGATGCTTTGTTTATTGCCAGACGCATTGCCAGCTTTTTAAGGCCAATGGTGTTTCCACCATATTGTGTATTCATAGAATAAACAATATCTTCTTCTGTATCTATGTATATCCTTCTTTTTTGGACATTTTTACTAATAGCATTTTTTAGTTCTCCTTCAGAATGAACAAATCTGAAAAACCCTTCGTAATCACCAAGTCTCTTAAATTCTTCATAACCCTGTCTGTAAAGAATAATTTCTGAATGAGCTACATAACTTGAATCAGTGAGCTGAACAGCAGTAATAGTAAAAGGCGAATCTGCAGGTCCCAGGGTAAAAAATATTATAATGAGTTCAGTGCCGACCATTATATTTGACATTATATTCCTGGTTTCTTCTATTCCTTCTTTTTTATTAATAACATTTAGGCCTTTTCCAAATTTTACTCCCTCTGGAATTAAAAATTTTGTTAATTTCTTATCTCTTGCCTGATCATCTGGCCCGTCTATATGAACAGTATGTCCCGGAATCTCAAGCTTTATCTCTTCACCATCTCTTACAGCTTTATTTCTAATATAATTAAAATCTTCTTTTGAATCATTGCAAACAAATACGGAATCAGGATTTAGTAGTTTTACATATTCCGTAATAAATTCAATAATATATTTATTTTTTACATTTATTAACTTGTTATAATTATCAATACCACATTTTCTCTTTAATATTTCTAATTTTTCGTTCATTTATACCTCTGTTCTTAATAGCCCCTTATTACTATTTTCTAATATAACAAAAAGAATTCTCTTTTTTTATAAATTTAAATTATTTTTGATTATACTAAATATTTTGCAATTAATATAGTAAAATGCCTAAAATTTAAAAAAAAAGACAATAAAACGAATTATTTCCATTTTATTGTCTTTTTGCGATTTTTTTTTAAATTATTATTAAAATAATTTTAATTTATTATTATTTAATTTATATTGTCTAATTTTATTAATATTAATAAAAAAAATTATCACCTATTTGTTACTATTAAATCATATATCAGATTAAATACATCAACTTCTGAAAGGATTATATTTATCCAATTTTTATTTACTAAAAAATTATTTGAAGTAATTAAAAGAGTTTGTCTTTCTTAAGAAGTTAAAAAAATATACGGATAGGATATAATAATTTTAAAATTACGAAAATTTATTCTCTATCTTTAAAGTGGTTAAAAACCCTGGTATAGCTCAATATACTTTAACTATTATCCTGGAAAAAACATCCAGACTTTTAATTATTTTTAATATTTTCTAAGAATTTTAAAAACTTATGCTTGAAAAAATCCCATCATACCTTTATCAAAGCCCTCTACTCTTACTTTATCCAGGAGCCCATTCTTCTTAAGTACAAAGGCTACTGCTCCAATAGCACCTGCATTTGGACCGAGTTTAGTGGGCACTATCTTTACTCCCTCTACAGCTGCAGTAAAAGCATGCTCCTTAACATATTTCCTTACCGGGTCAAATAAAAGATTTCCTGCTTTTGCCATTCCACCACTAAGAACAACCATCTGCGGGTTTAGAATATTAACTATATTAGATATACCAATTCCAAGATATTTACCAGTATCCGCAACTATCTTTTTACACAGTTCATCTCCCTTTCTGGCCGTACCAAAAACCATCTTACAGTTAATCTTTCCCAGATCATTTTTAACTATATCAGTTAACTTTGTCTTTTTACCTTTTTTTATTTCAGCAATTGTTCTATTTACTACCGCTTTTGCTGAAGCATATGCCTCAAGACATCCTCTATTACCACAACCGCATAAAAGACCGTCTTCGTGGATTACCATATGTCCTATCTCACCAGCTGTATATTTTATTCCATGCAAAACATGTCCATCAATAATTATCCCTCCGCCTATACCCGTTCCAAGGGTTAGTAAAACTAAATTATCAACGTCTCTTCCTGCTCCCATCCACCATTCACCTAAAGCAGCTGCATTAGCATCATTCTCCAGGTAAATAGGCATGTCAAGTTCATCTCCCAACTCTTTAACCAGGGATGTATTAACCCAGCCAGGTATATTGGGTGCAACATACATAATGCCTTCTTCACTATTTATTGGCCCTGGACCACCAACACCCATTCCCAGTATTGACTTAACGGAAACTCCCAATTTCTCGCCTTCCTTAAGAATACTTTTTGCAGAATTTACTATCTGGGACATAGTTTTTTCCTTGCCTTCGCTACCTAGCGTTTTCCTGGTAGCCCTGCTTATTATCTTACCATCCTTACTTGAAAGAACGGTTACTATATTTGTTGCCCCCATATCTATTCCAATAACATAATGAGATGAACCTTTCAATTTTTACCTCCATTATTTAATTTATTAATCCTTAAATTGGTATATTTTTTGCCTATTCTAATCTATTGTTAATTACTGTTAGTAATATACAACATGTAAAAATAAATGTCAATAGGTATTTATAATATTTATATTAATTATTGCTTTTTATCTTGCTTTTAATTAAGTTTAATCTATTATTTATATACAACTTATTATGAAAATATTTAATTCTTCTGCCAAATAGCTCTCATCTTTTACTTTAAAATATTAATATTGGCTTAATATAGACAAAAATAACCTCTATTTGCAATTTAAAAATATTCTCTATCCATACAAAAACTTTACCTATACTAAAAACTCTTCTATCCATAATAAGATTATTTCATAAACTTAATAAACTTTCTATCTACTTCCATTAATTTAAATAACTTAAGTAAACCTTCAATTTTTACGCTTGGGCAGCATATCTATAATTTCCCCAAAGAATAGCTAACTCTCTAAATAGTTTCATAACCCTGAAAAGTTCAATTGCAGTATTTTTTTAGCGGAAAGTTAGAAACATCGTATATAAATACAGTATTAATGCTATTATCTTATAGATTGGTCTCGCTTGCATCGGATAATATAAATTTTATATTATCTATTCTTCATATCCCGTATCTTATAAAGAGTATAGCTATATAAAGAGATGATTGTTAAAAACATAAACATGGATAACTTAAAAAAATTAAAGTTTATTTAATATAAAAAAACGGTGGTGACCTACTCTCCCACACCGTTTCCAGTGTAGTACCATCGGCGCTGAAGGGCTTAACTTTTGTGTTCGGGATGGGAACAAGTGTTTCCCCTTCGCTATAACCACCGTAAACTTTAAAAACTTCTTTATCTTCTTTAAAAATTATTCTCTCAAAGCTCCATAGCGATTTTTAAATTAAGTCCTCGACCAATTAGTATTAGTCAGCTAAACACATTACTGTGATTACACATCTAACCTATCAACCATGTAATCTACATGGGGTCTTACTCCACATGGGATGGGAGAACTATTCTTGGGATGGGCTTCATGCTTATATGCTTTCAGCATTTATCCCTTATAAACTTGGCTAATCAGCAATGCTCCTGGCGGAACAACTGACACACTAGAGGTTTACTCATCCCGGTCCTCTCGTACTAGGGACGAATTCCCGCAGTTCTCCTACGCCCACAGAGGATAGGGACCGAACTGTCTCACGACGTTCTAAACCCAGCTCGCGTACCGCTTTAATTGGCGAACAGCCAAACCCTTGGGACCTTCTCCAGCCCCAGGATGCGATGAGCCGACATCGAGGTGCCAAACCTCCCCGTCGATATGGACTCTTGGGAGAGATAAGCCTGTTATCCCCGGAGTACCTTTTATCCGTTGAGCGACGGCCATTCCACACTGAGCCGCCGGATCACTAGACCCAACTTTCGTTTCTGCTTGATCTGTCGATCTCACAGTTAAGCTCCCTTATGCTCTTATACTCTACGAGTGATTGCCAAACACTCTGAGGGAACCTTTGGACGCCTCCGTTACTTTTTTGGAGGCGACCGCCCCAGTCAAACTGCCCACCTGCCACTGTCCTACGCCCGGATTACGGAACATAGTTAGAACTTTAGTATACCAAAGGTAGTATCTCACCGTTGGCTCCACCAGAGCTGGCGCCCTAGCTTCAAAGCCTCCTACCTATCCTGCATATGATAGACCAAAATCCAGTATCAGGCTACAGTAAAGGTTCACGGGGTCTTTCCGTCCTTCTGTGGGTAATTGGTATCTTTACCAATAATATAATTTCACCGAGTCCCTTGTTGAGACAGTGCTCAAATCGTTACGCCATTCGTGCAGGTCGGAACTTACCCGACAAGGAATTTCGCTACCTTAGGACCGTTATAGTTACGGCCGCCGTTTACTGGGGCTTAGATTCGAAGC
>Ga0307434_1000062_pt1 | contig 96607 bp, 86 predicted proteins | sample SalMarWE160220MG_FD_202156 | JGI IMG/M metagenome (GOLD analysis project Ga0307434, IMG submission 202156) | Salt marsh sediment microbial communities from the Plum Island Ecosystem LTER, Massachusetts, United States - WE1603-220 | ecosystem: Environmental > Aquatic > Marine > Intertidal zone >... | reverse complement strand
GGCGCTCTTGTCGTTGTAAACATCGAAGCCTCGCCAGATATATTTACTCTGATAGGTCAAGTCGACCGACCCGTGCAACTCCGAGTTCTGGGCCTGAGCGAAACCCACTACACAGAACAAAACTACGGCTGCTAATAAAACTCCTTGCTTCTTCATGCTCATCTCCTTATAAAATCTTTTCTTGAACTTCTTGTTGCCTTCTTAAAAAATCCCGTTATCAATGATAATTATAATCACACCACCCATCTGCCACCAATAAATATTATCGTTATAACACTATAACACAATAGAAAAAAGTTTCTTTATATTCTTTTTTCGCACAAGCTGAGTCGAAAAAGCGGGGCAAAAGTGTAACCATGTGTGTAAAAAAAGGCTGCAAACCCGTAGCTCACAGCCTTTTATGCATGTTTTGCTTATCTTTTGTCAAACAAATAACAAACGTAACAGATCGTACTTATGATTAATACCTGTACACGAGGCTCGCTCCAAGCACATCAGCATCGCCGGTAAACTGATACTCAATGCAGAGAGGAAGGTTCCTGGCGAGATCAACCCGAGCGCCAATGTAGGCGCCAAAATTTGATTGTTCCTCGATATCTCCCGAACGTTCTTCAGAATAGGTTGTGTCCGTAATCTGAGTATTTGGTGGTGTCAACGGTTCAACCTCTATTTTTTCACCACTACGTTCCATATCATAATCTCCACTCACTAAGTGGTAGAACGGACCTCCATAAATCGAAAAATCCTCCGTCAGCTTGTAAGTCGGGCCTACCGCAAATTTCAATTGATAATAGTCAATCTCCCACGTGCTGGTAGTACCTACGGTCTCATTAATTTCATCATTACCAAAGGCATCCTTTACCACGATACGCTTTTGCTCGTAAAAGTCACCGTCAGCTTTTGCCCAGGTCATCTGGAGCAGTGCACCTAACTTAAGGTTCCCCTCTTCGTAAAAGGTCGCTCTGGCACCCAAACCATAGGCAAATTCGCTGCTGCCATCCATGTCATTCGCGTCGAAGTCAGCCATGCCCAAACGCAGGAAAACTTCCAATTTGTCAGAGACGCCGTAACCTAAATTGGCGAAAATCATATCGCTTTCGAACTTCTCCTCAAATTTGAGCTTTTCAGGATCTACCTGGAATTCCTTGTCCAAATTAGGTTGTCTAACATCGTTGAGATAAACCGCCTGAAGAGTTAGAGATGTCCGTTCACTATCTACATCGATACCTATTTCGGAATTAGAGTAATCGAGACCGACACCATACTTGCCTGCTTCCAGACCGGCCGCCGGGGGGCCCATCGTCGTAGCGAGAGTACCTGAGCCGCACAAGCCAATCACGATAAGCATTAGACCTAACCACAACACTTTCCTTTCCATAATCCTTCCCTTCCGATAAATATTGTTTTCTATTGTCACTATCACAACCTTAATTTAGCACATTGCATCAAACACTATATAATAACATAGCAACGTATATAAAACAACTCCATTTATCGCTTTTTTCGCACAGGTTGAGCCTGAAAAGCGGGATAAATGCACATTTTTATGTACAAAAAAAGGCTGCACACCTGTAGCTTACAGCCTTTTATACCTGTTTCACTTATTTTTGTCAAACAAAAAACAAACGCTTCAGATCAAACTTACGGTTAAATCTGTAGACGAGGCTCACACTAAGCACATCAGCATCGCCGTTAAACTGATACTCAACACAGAGAGGAAACTCTCAGAATATCAGGTTAGCTTAAAATGGCATAGCAATCCCTGCACCAATCGCCCAGCCATCGCTTGTGAAAGAAAGTTCGGTCGTTATATCGTACTTTTCCATCACGGTGCATTGTGCGCCGACAAAGCCACCGATGTTACTGTCCGCTTCAAGATCGCTACTAGCTTTCGTAACTCCGTCTTCGTCAATTCCTTTAATGTCTAAATCTCCTGAGATCATGTAGAAGAACGGTCCTCCGTACAGGTTCCAGCCGCCCATATCAACCGTAGGACCAACGCCGATCAATAGATCATAGTCGGCGTAGTCGAATGTTGTTTTCCAGCCTGCGCCTTTATCATCCCAGCTTGTATCCAGCCAGTTCATCTGCAGTGAAGCACCCCAGCGAACAGTGTCTTGTTCATAGAACGTATACCTTGTTCCCCAACCCCAGGCAAAATTGTTGTCAAAGTTATACCCAGTCTCAGTATCACCGGGAACATCGGTTATCATCCGAGCTTTAACATCAGCAATACCGAGTTGGACATACGCTTCCCATACATCTGTCACACCATAACCAACGCCGGCATAATAACGCTGGATTTTGTTGTCATTTATTGACAACTTCGTTAATAATGCGGCACCTGCCTCTGTACCAGCAAACTTCGTTTTTGCCAAATCCATGCTCATATAGGTGTAGTTAACTCCTACATTCCATTGGCCCTTTTCCAACCCCGCTGTTGGTGTACCAATAAAACCTACCCCAGAAGCACTGACACTCATGATTGCGACAAGCAATCCCAACAACATAGTCATTTTGTACATCTTTTATCTCCTTTCAACCAATTTGATAATTGCCCTCGACAAACAATTCCAAGGCCCTGATCTATTCGATCCATCTCTACATAAACCGGATGAACCTTACTTTACAAAATACGCCAAACATTATTATGGCCACTTCGCAACGCATATATTAACCCCATTTATCACCTTTTTCGCACAGGTTGAGCCTAAAAAGGCGGAACAAAAACGCACTCATATATACAAAAAAGCTGCAAGCCTGTAGCTCACAGCCTTATTATGCATGTTTCGCTTACTTTTTGTCAAACAAAAAACATATGGTTCAGGTCGTACTTATGATTAGAATTTGTAGGCGAGGCTCGCACCAACAAGATAACTTTCATTGCTGGTCTGACACTCAACGCAGAGAGGAAGATTCTCCATGCAATTAATCTGTGCGCCAAAGTAAACGCCATATCTCGATCGTTCACTGATCTCTAACGAAGTCTCTTCAGAAACGCTGTCGAGAGTATAATTAAGCCCTGTTGCTGGTGTTCTTTCTGTACCACTACGTTCAGTGTCAAAATTACCATCAATCATTTGGTAGAACGGACCGCCATAAATCGAAATAGTCTCATTCAGCTTGTAAGTCGGGCCTACCGCAATTTTCAACTGATAATAGTCAATCTCGTAAGTGCCGGGAGCATCATCGACGCTCGCTGACGAATCCAAAATCGGATCATAGACATCAATGTCATCTAATTCCATGTCACCGTCAAAACTTGACCAGGTCATTTGGAGCTGTGCGCCAAACTTAACGTCACCATCTTCCAAAATGGTTCCTTTGACACCAAAGCCATAGGCAAGTTCGTCGCTTTGTGCATAATCTTCATCCCAACCCATAAAGTCGATTTCCTGACCGAAGCCGAGATCAGTCACGCCCAAAAGCAGGTATACTTCCAAATTGTTTGTGATACCGTAGCCTAAATTGGCTAACAACAGCTCGTTTTGCATCTCGTCATTTAATATCACCTTAACAGGAGTTCCTGTTAATGCCTGGCCAGCAACTGGAAGACCGCTGGCATAAGTTATCCAACTACCCGAAGCTGTATCTTCACCTTTTAAATCGATACCTGTTTGGGAAGAGGAGATATCAAGTCCTGCCCGAAACTGTCCCGCATCCAGACCAGCCGCCGAAGGCCCCAGGGTTTGAGCGAGAGCACCTGAACTGCACAAGCCAACCACCATAAGCGTTAGACCCAACCACAACATTCTCTTTTCCATAATCCGTTCCTTTCGATAAATATTAGATTCCTATTGTCACTATCATAATCTTAATTCAGCACCATGCGCCAAATACTATTATAGTTCGTTCGCAACGTATATATAAACCCCATTTTTCTCCTTCTTTTGACCACTTAAAGTTGGAGTATATATATACCTTTCGTACAAATCAAACGAAAAAAATGAGTTTTTTTTATTTTTTTTTTGTGTTATCAGCATTGATAAGCGGCAAAAACGGCAGACTTTACCGTAATCTCTGCTCGCAAAATAACCTTCGACAGCTCTGCATAATCAGCATATAATACGCCGGATGGATCAAGGTACTGCCAAAAATACTCTCTTTAGCGGGCCGGAAAAGGCCAATATAGCTTCGGCGGCGCCGCTCGCGATCCGGATGCGACCGAGAAATCTCAGTGAGTTTATCGGACAAAGACACTTTCTTGGGCCCGATAAACTGCTGACAAGGATACTCGAAGCCGACCGGCTAAGCAGCCTGATATTTTACGGCCCACCCGGTGTCGGCAAGACATCGCTGGCGGCAGTGATTGCAAATTACACGAAAGCCAAATTCTACTATCTCAGCGCCCCGGCGGCCAGCGTCAAAGATATCCGCCAGATAATCAGGCTGGCCCGTGACAGGCTTGCGGCCGGCGGAGCGAGGACCGTGCTTTTCATTGACGAGATACATCGCTTCAACCGTGCTCAGCAGGATGTTCTGCTGGATGATGTCGAATCGGGAGTTTTAATTCTCATAGGTGCCACTACTGAAAATCCGTTTTTTTCGGTCAATTCGCCTTTAATCTCCCGCAGCACGGTCTTTCGTTTTGAGCCGCTCGGCCAGGAGGATGTTTTACAACTACTCAAAACAGCGATTGATGACACTGAACGGGGGCTCGGCAAATTCGATATCGAGGCGGAAGATAAGGCGTTGAAATTTCTTGCAGGAATCTGCGATGGCGATGCCAGAAAGGCCCTGACTGCTCTTGAGGTGGGTGTCTTATCACAGGCCGCTCGAAGGCCCGGGGGCCCGAAAAAACGCGATGAAGGACATATTAAGACCAGGATAAAAATAAAATTTAATCTCGACGTTGCGACCGAGTCGATACAACAGAAAACGATTGATTATGACGGCACGGGCGATACGCACTATGATTTGGCGAGTGCCCTGCAGAAGAGCATGCGTGGTTCCGATCCCGATGCCACCGTTTATTGGCTCGCCCGGATGATAACGGGCGGCGAGGATACACGCTTTATTGCCCGCAGGATAGCGGTTTGTGCCGCTGAAGATGTGGGAAACGCCGATCCGATGGCGACAGTTTTGGCTGCCGCTGCCGTCCAGGTATCTGAGTTTGTGGGTCTGCCGGAAGCCCAATTGGCGCTGGCGCAGGCAGCGATATATATCGCCTGTGCGCCAAAGTCAAATGCTGTGGCTACTGCTATTTTGCAAGCGGTGGCCAATGTGAAAGAGCAGCCGACCGAACGCGTGCCGGTACATTTGAAAGACAGTCATTATTCGGCTGCGAAAAAAGCCGGTTTTGGAGTTGATTACAAATATCCACATAATTTTAAGGATGGCTTCGTGCCGCAGGAATATCTACCGGCGGCAATTAAGAAGGAATATTATACTCCGACAGAACGTGGATACGAAAAAAATATGAAGCATTATTTACAAAAGCTGCAAACATTGATACAAAATAGCAAACCTGTCGAAAACAGGGAAGTAGATAAGGATAGGTGATATGGATAAGGCTGCGTTGCGCCGCAAGTTAATGGATTGCCTGCTCGCTATACCCTCGGAGCAGAGGAATGATAGAAGCCGAAAAGCATGTCGGAATTTGGTCTCGACAGCAGAATTTCAAGGTGCATCAACGATAATGATGTTCCTGTCCCTTCCGCACGAAGTGGACACTTCCGATGCCATACTTCACGCCTGGCAGCTTGGCAAGGCCGTTGCGGCGCCGAAGATTTCCTGGCAGCAAAGACATATGATACCGGTCCTTATAAACTCGCTGGAAACAGGTTTTTCGACCGGCGCTTCCGGTCTGCGGAATCCGATATCGGGTTTGCCGGTCCCGTTCGGAGATATTGATCTGGTTGTTACGCCGGCTTTAGGATTCGATAAAAAGGGCAACCGACTCGGCCGGGGCGGTTCCTACTACGATAGGTTTTTCGCTAACGCCGAACTGAAAGCTGACAGATGCGGTTTTGCTTTCGCAGAACAGATTCTCGACTCAATACCGGTTACAGAGCATGATGAGCCGGTGGAAATTTTAGTAACCGACGAAGAAATAATGTATTTCAATAACCAGAAAGGAGCTTAAGATGGCCCGTCATCCTTTTGGCCCGCGAGCCGGGCGAAAAACCCGAAACCGGACTTATACTATTCTTCTGGCCGTGCTCGTTATTTGTGTGGCAATTGCTTTTTATTACGGCCCTTTCGGCAAAAATGAGGCCGAAACTATTGATCCAACCCCACAAGGCGATACAAATATCGATACAACTGCGGCAGATGAACCCGAGACGCCTTATGAATCCGAGATTACCAAAGAGCCCGTAGTTACAACAGAACCTAAGGTTATCGAAAAACCCGAAGTGAATGAAACAACTGCATTTGTACCGCCCGTGGAAGTGGAGAAGCAGCCGGAATTGCCGAAAATTGCACCGGAACCGACGCCCGGACCAACCGTAGAATCCAACCCGGAAGCTGCTACGCTAATCACAGAAGCTGTGGGACTGCTCAGCGAGAATCCCAGCAAAATTGTAGAAGCACGTGAGAAGTTGAACCAGGCACTTCGAATGCCGATGAGCCCCCAGCAGCGTTCATCCGTCAAAGACCGTCTTTCAAAGCTGTCCGATCAATGGCTGCTTAGCAGAACCGTCTTGCCTGACGATCCGCTTTGTGAGAGTTATCAGGTCAAGTCTGGCGACCTGCTTACAACCATCGGCGATAAATACAAGGTGCCGTATGAGATTCTTATGACGATTAACCGCATTTATCGCCCGGAATCATTACAGGCGGGACTGCCAATAAAAATCGTTAAAGGCCCATTCCACGCTAAGGTCTATCGTTCAGACTTTACGATGGACGTTTATCTTCAAAATACTTTCGTTCGAAGTTTCAAAGTTGGTCTGGGCAAGCCCGACATGGAAACACCAACCGGGCTCTGGCGCGTTAAATCCGACGGCAAGCTGGAAAAACCGATATGGACTGATCCCGCAGATGGCAAAACATATCATCCCGAAGACCCGGATTATCCTTTAGGTTCGAGATGGATCGCGCTGGAGGGTCTCTCCGGAGAGGCCAAAAACAGGACGGGCTTCGCCATCCACGGTACAAAGGAACCGGAACAAATCGGCTCTGCTGGCTCCAAAGGGTGCATCCGCATGCATAACGGTGACGCAATACTTGTTTATAATATGATGTTCCCGGGCCTATCACAGGTGGAAGTCGTTGACTGAGATTTTGTATCGCGTCAACTTTTCCGATAGAGCGTGTATCTGAACCTGGTCGTCGGATCAAGACAGTAAATCCCCCGGCACAACAGGAAATCGCTACCCTTCCAGCCAAATTTAATTGCAAAATCGGCCAGGTGCGGATAATCTACGTACAGATTTTCAAGACGTAGGGGCGACCCCATGTGGTCGCCCCAGGGCAGGCACGCGGGCCAGCCCCTACACAGATTTTCAAGAAAGGAAATGTAAGAAATGGATTCAAAACACGCCGAAAAGAAGTCTTTTCAAAAAATTAAGTGGTTCTCGCTCTCGCTGTGTACGGTATTATTGCTCTGCTCATCCATACATGCAAAATGGCAGCCGGCCAAGGGCCCGCTGATGACACGATGGGCCAGGCGGGTCTCACCGAAAAACGCCCACCGTGAATATCCGCGCCCCCAGATGGTTCGCAAGAACTGGCAGAACCTCAATGGGCTGTGGGATTATGCCATAGTACACAAGAGCCAACAACAGCCGGATGCGTTCGATGGACAGATTCTCGTGCCGTTTCCGATCGAGTCTGCTTTGTCGGGCGTGATGAAGCCGGTCGGCGAGGATAATCGTCTGTGGTATCGGCGGACATTTCGCATCCCCCGAACGTGGAAGGGTCGAAGCGTGCTGCTGCACTTCGGAGCAGTTGACTTCGATACGACAGTGTGGGTCAACGGCACGCAGGTCGGAACGCACCAGGGCGGCTACGACCCCTTCTCCTTCGATATCACCGATGCGCTGAAGAAAACCTCAGAGCAGGAGATTGTCGTAAGCGTATGGGACCCAACAAACGCCGGCACCCAGCCGCGGGGCAAGCAGGTCAGCAAACCAGGGGGAATCTGGTACACCGCGGTGACGGGAATCTGGCAGACCGTCTGGGCCGAACCGGTACCCGAAGCGTACATCAAGTCTATCAAGATAGTTCCCGATATCGACAGCAAGTCGGTGCGCGTCACTGCCGCATGTCCCGTTCCAGCCGGTTACAGCGTGGCAGTCGAGGCGAAGGACGGGTGGTTCACGAAAGCCAAAAACAAGGGCAACGCCGGTGAGGAAATTGTCTTAACCTTCAAAAAGCCAAAGCTCTGGTCGCCTGATTCGCCGTTTCTGTACGACCTTAAGGTGACACTCAAGAATAGCAAAGGGAAAAAGGTCGATGCGGTGAGCAGCTACTTCGGTATGCGGAAGATCGAAGTCAGAAAGGACGAAAAAGGCATCAATCGCCTGCTGCTCAACAACGAGTCGCTGTTCCAGTTCGGCCCGCTTGACCAGGGCTGGTGGCCCGATGGGCTGTACGCCGCCCCGTCGGATGCCGCCCTGCGCTACGATATCGAGGTCCTGAAAAAGCTGGGATGCAATATGCTCCGCAAGCACGTCAAAATCGAGCCCGACCGGCTGTACTACTGGTGCGATAAATTGGGGCTGATGGTCTGGCAGGATATGCCCAGCGGCGATAAGTATATTGGCGGCAGAGACCCGGACATCCAGCGTTCACCCGAATCCGCCCGGCAGTTCGAGGCCGAGCTAAAGGCGATGATCACCACCTTTTACAATCATCCGAGCATAATTATGTGGGTTCCCTACAACGAAGGCTGGGGACAATGGGACACGCCGCGGATTGTCGATATGATTAAGAAGCTCGATCCGACCCGGCTGGTGAATAACGCCAGCGGATGGACCGACCGCGGTGTCGGTGACGTACACGATATTCACAGCTATCCCGGCCCGGCCACGCCGCCGACCGAGGAAAACCGTGCCGCGGTGCTCGGCGAGTTCGGCGGGCTCGGCCTGCCGGTTAAAGAACACACCTGGCAGGATGAAAAGAACTGGGGTTATCGCAGCTATGAGACCCGCGAGGATCTGACCGATGCATACGTGGCGCTAATTGATAATCTGCTCTCGCTCATCGGCGACGGCCTGTGTGCGGCAGTCTATACACAGACGACCGACGTGGAGATCGAGTGCAACGGGTGGATGACCTACGACCGGGCGATGATTAAGATGGACGTGAAAAAGGCCGCCGCGGCGAATAAGCGTTTGTACCTGCCGGCGCCGGTCTTTAACACAATTGTCCCGACCTCGCAAAAGCAGCCGCAAAGCTGGCGCTATACAACGAGCGGGCCGTCTGACGGCTGGCAGCATGCCGATTTCGACGATTCCGCATGGCCGACGGGCCAGGGCGGTTTCGGCACTGAAGAAACTCCCGGCACGATTGTGCGTACCGAGTGGAAAACGCCGGACATCTGGGTGCGTCGAACGTTCGAGCTGGCCGATAAGAAACTCAGCCGGCCGCAGCTTTCGATTCATCACGATGAGGATGCTGAAGTCTATATTAACGGCCAGCTTGTGGCGAAACTCGAAGGCTACACTTCGAGCTACACCCGGGTAACCCTGGACAAAAAGGCGCAGAAGGCTTTGAAAATCGGCACAAACTGTATTGCTATCCACTGCCACCAAACCACCGGGGGCCAGTATATCGACGCCGGCCTGGTGAACGTCGTAGAACAACCAGCACGTTAACAGGGGATTTTATTTGAGCCAAACATAGACATTTTGGCCGGGATGTATTTCATGGTGGAGATGCCGGTTCAGGATTAGACTTTGCCAAAACGCAAACGGCTTTATCGTTACCTCCTGACACCGACGCTCAGTTCCATAAGCCGCAGAATAGAGGAGTACAATTATGAAACGACGGGAATTTATTAAGTGTATCGCGGGTGTGGCGGTCACGGCAGCATTGCCGAACAGCGGCTGCTCGATGGCCAATCCAGGCGGAAACTCCAGGGGCAAGGACCGGCCGAATATTATCTTGATTATGACCGACGACCTCGGATATGGTGACATCAGTTGCTACGGCAGCACTACAATCAACACGCCCAATATCGATACGCTGGCCGAGGGCGGCATGAAGTTTACGGATTATCATTCCAACTGCCCGGTGTGCAGTCCGACACGAGCGGCCCTGCTGACCGGGCGCTACCAGCAACGTGCCGGCATCGAAGGTGTCATCTACGCAAAAGGCCCGACCCGCCAGACGGGATTGACGCTGGAAGAAACTACGTTCGCCGAGGTTCTCAAAACCCGCGGATACGCGACGGGAATTTTCGGCAAGTGGCACCTAGGCTATAACGTGCAGTTCAATCCGTCCAGGCAGGGCTTCGAGGAGTTCATCGGCTACGTCAGCGGCAATGTGGACTACCAATCGCACATTGACGTCGCCGGCTTCGACGACTGGTGGAAGAACCTCGAAAAGGTCCCGGAAAAAGGCTACACCACCGACCTGATAACAAAGCACGGCGTTGACTTTATCGAGCGGCACAAGGACGAGCCATTTTGTTTGTATCTGCCGCACGAGTCGGTGCATTCTCCGTATCAGGGTAGAAAAGATCCGCCGGAGCGACTGCCGGGCGGAAAGAAAAGTAAAAAGGCCAGAGGGAAAGAAATCGCCCGGGCTTATAAGGAAATGGTCGAGGTTATGGACGAAGGGATAGGAAAAATCGTCGAGACGATCAGGCGCCTGGGCCTGGAGCGTAAAACGTTTATTTTTTTCTGTTCCGACAACGGGGCTAACAGGAACGGCTCCAACGGCGTTCTTGCCGGCTTCAAAGGCAGCCTCTGGGAAGGCGGACACCGAGTCCCGGCCGTGGCGTACTGGCCCGGCAGGATAAAACCCGGCATGATGATAAGCCAAACCACGCTGGGGATGGATATGTTTTCAACGATGGTTTCAATCGCCGGGGCAAAACTTCCGGCGGGACTTAAACTCGACGGCACCAATCTGCTTGGTATGTTGACCGAAGACAGGAAGCTGCCCGAGCGCACGCTGTTCTGGCGATACAGAAATCAAAAAGCTGTCCGCAAAGGTCCCTGGAAACTGCTGGTTCAGGACGACAATGTGAAACTTTATAATCTCAGCGACGACCTTGCAGAAAAAGAGAACCTTGTCAATGCGAAACCCGCGATGGTCAGGGAACTTCAAGGTGAACTTGCAGCATGGGAGAAGGAAGTTTCAGCCGGCGTTGAACTGAGGACTTAATACAAATCTCGTAAAAATTGATAATATTGGAGGCAAGTGCTATGAAAGCTAAATCGATTAGCCGGCGTGAATTTATGAAAGCGGGAGCATCGGCCCTTGCCGGCTCGGCGCTGATTTCGCAGCGAACATCTGCTGCCCGGAACAACAGGCCCAACGTTGTACTTATTGTAAGCGACGACCACGGGCGCGAGACCCTCGGCTGCTACGGCAACCCGGTCATCAAAACGCCGAACCTGGACGGCCTTGCGGCCGAATGCGTGCGCTTTACAAACGCCTTCTGTACATCGGCAAGCTGCAGCGCCAGCCGGTCGGTTATTCTATCCGGAATGTACAATCACGCGAACGGCCAGTACGGCCATCAGCACAGCTATCACCACTTTATCTCCTTCGAGAACATCAAAACGCTGCCGGTCCTGCTGACCGAGGCCGGCTATCGAACCGGGCGAATCGGAAAATATCACGTTGCGCCCGAGGAGGTTTACAAATTCGATGTGGCGCTGCCCGGCAACAGCCGCAGCCCTGTTCAGATGGCACAGAACTGCCGGGACTTCATCAATGAAAACGACGACAAGCCGTTCTTTTTGTATTTTTGCATGAGCGACCCGCACCGCGGTGGCGGCGTTGCAAACGAACTGCCCGGCAAACCCGACCGGTTCGGAAACAAAGCCGAAGGAGCCTATCCCGGCATCAATGAAGTCAAGTATGACCCGAAAGATGTAATCGTGCCGCCTTTCCTGCCCGATACGCCGGAGTGCCGCGCCGAACTGGCACAGTACTCCCAGGCTGTCTCACGTGTCGACCAGGGTGTGGGCAAACTGTTCGATGTCCTAAAACAAGCCGGCAAATATGAAAATACCGTAATCATTTACATCTCCGATAACGGTGTCGCTTTTCCGGGAGCGAAAACGACGCTGTACGAGCCGGGTATGAACCTGCCGTGTATCGTGCGACAGCCCGGGCAAAAGAAAAATGGCATAGCGTGCGATGCGCTGGTCAATTTTGCGGACCTGGCGCCTACGATTCTCGATTTTGCCGGTGCGCTGTCCGGCAACAATTCCTTCCAGGGCCGCTCATTCAAATCGACGCTCGAGCGGGAGCATCCGAAGGGCTGGGATGAAACTTACGCCTCGCACACCTTCCACGAGATTACGATGTATTATCCGATGCGCGTGGTCCGGCAGCGCAGGTACAAGCTGATCTGGAACATCGCTCACGGGCTGGATTATCCGTTCGCCAGCGATTTGTGGGCCGCCTCGACCTGGCAGGCGACGATTAAGGCCGGCAGCAAATATTACGGCAAACGTACCGTCGAGGCTTACCTGCATCGGCCTAAATTCGAACTGTACGACCTTCAAAACGACCCGCACGAGGTAAAAAACCTCGCCGACGATCCCAAACACGAAAAAGTGCTTGAAGAACTCAAAGCGGAACTGAAAGCGTTTCAGAAACGGACAAATGATCCCTGGCTGTTGAAATGGGAATATGAATGAAAGTTGACAAACGGCCATCGATGATTATCATGGTCAATTAACTCGCCGCTTGCGGCGTTAATCCGAACAGAAGAATAAAGGGACATATAAATGGCGTTATTGTTGGGATACGATGTCGGAAGCTCGTCTATCAAGGCTACGCTGATGGATGCTGAGACGGGCCAGGTGCTGGCGGCGGCGACTTCGCCGGACAAGGAACTGGAGATTGTCGCTAAGCAGTCGGATTGGGCCGAGCAGGATCCTGCCGTCTGGTGGGAGCACGTCAAGACCGCCACGAAAAAGATTCAGGTGCAGGCGGATTTTGACGCCGGCGATGTGCACGCGATCGGGATATCTTATCAGATGCACGGACTTGTCGTGGTAGACAAAAACAAGCAGGTGCTGAGGCCTTCGATTATCTGGTGCGACAGCCGGGCGGTGCAAATCGGCGAGCAGGCGGCGACGGATATCGGCCGGGAAAAGTGCCTCAAGAAACTGTTCAACCTGCCCGGAAACTTTACAGCGTCAAAGTTGAAGTGGGTAATGGAAAACGAGCCGAAAGTTTATTCGCAGATTCACAAAATGATGCTGCCCGGCGATTACATCGCGATGAAGATGACGGGTGACATAAAAACAACGCCTTCCGGATTGTCCGAAGGGATAATGTGGGATTTCGAGGGTGACGGTCTCGCTGAATTCGTGCTCGACAACTACGGCATATCGAGTGAGCTTGTCGCCGAGACGCTTCCGACGTTTTCGATCCAGGGCGAGCTGACGAAAGAGGCGGCCGACGAGCTTGGACTCGAAGCCGGGACCATAATCAGCTACCGCGCCGGCGACCAGCCTAATAACGCGCTGTCACTTAGCGTTTTGCAGCCGGGCGAGATAGCCGTCACGGCGGGGACATCAGGCGTGGTCTATGGAGTCAGTGACCGGAAAAACTACGACCAGCGCTCGCGGGTCAACGTCTTCGTTCATGTCAACCATTCGGCGGAAGATCCGCGATACGGCGTGCTGCTGTGCATTAACGGAACGGGAATCCTCAATAGCTGGCTAAAGCACAATTTCGTCGCCGGCGAGGGACTGGATTACGAGCAGATGAACGAGTTGGCGGCACAGGCACCGGTCGGCTCCGACGGCCTGGTAATCCTCCCGTACGGCAACGGCGCCGAGCGAACGCTGGAGAACAGGAACATCGGCGCATCCGTTCACGGCTGGAACTTCAACGTGCACAAAAAGGCACACTTCCTGCGCGCCGCACAGGAGGGAATCGTCTTCGCACTGAATTACGGACTCGGTATAATGCGTGAGATGGGAATCCAACTGACCACCGTCAAGGCGGGCAACGCCAACATGTTCCTGAGCCCGTTGTTTGCCGAGGCTTTCGCAACCGTGACACAAGCTACTGTAGAACTTTACAACACCGACGGCTCGCAGGGCGCGGCACGCGGCGCCGGCATCGGCGCGGGCGTTTACAAGAGCACGGACGAAGCCTTCACAGGCCTCGAACCGGTCAAAACAATCGAACCTAATGAAAAATTATCTTCCGCCTACCAACAAGCGTATGCAAAGTGGGAAGAGGCGTTGAAACAACAACTGAAATCATGAATCACATCTCGATGAATAAAATACGAGAAAGGAGTTAATAAATGGCAGAGTACTTTTCCGGAGTGAAACAGATAAAATACGAGGGGCCCGACTCGAAGAATCCTCTTGCATTCAGGTATTATGATCCAAGCGAGGTAGTCCTCGGCAAAACAATGGCCGAACATCTGCGTTTTGCAGTCTGCTACTGGCACACTCTCAAAAACCTCGGCGGGGACCAGTTTGGGCCGGGCACCATTATTCGCAACTATAATGACTCGTCAGATCCGATGAAAATTGCGGACATGACGCTGGAAGCCGCCTTCGAGTTCTTTACGAAGTTGGGTGTCGGTTTCTGGTGCTTCCATGACAGGGACATTGCGCCCGAGGCGGACGACCTGGCTGAAACCAACAAACGTCTCGACAAGATCGTGGAGAAAGCCGTCAAGCTACAGGCCGACACGGGAATCAAGCTGCTTTGGGGAACGACAAACGCCTTTTCACATCGCCGGTTCATGGCCGGTGCGGGCACCAATCCGTCGCCGGAGGTCTTCGCTTACGCTGCAAGTCAGATTAAAAAAGCCCTCGAGATAACAAAAGAGCTTGGCGGAGCCGGTTATGTCTTCTGGGGCGGGCGTGAAGGTTACGATACTTTGCTCAATACGGACATGAAACGCGAATTGGACCACATGGCTCTGCTCCTGCAGTCGGCGGTCGATTACAAGAAAAAGATCGGTTTTAATGGTCAGTTTTACATTGAGCCAAAACCGAAGGAACCAACGAAGCACCAATATGATTCCGATGCAGGCAGTTGTTTCGCGTTCTTGCAGAAATACGATCTGCTCGGTGACTTTAAGTTGAACATCGAGGCTAACCACGCGACGCTGGCCGGACATGATTTTTGCCACGAACTGGCATTTTGTGTGGCCAACGGCATACTTGGCTCGGTCGATGCGAATCGAGGCGATATGCTCTTAGGCTGGGACACGGATCAGTTTCCGAACGACGTCTATGAAACGACACTCGCAATGTACATAATTCTCAAGGGCGGCGGTTTTACAACCGGCGGTCTCAATTTCGATGCACACGTGAGACGTCAATCGATAGACCCGGTCGATCTTTTCCACGGTCATATAGGTGCGATGGATGTTTTCGCCAGGGGACTGAAGAACGCCGCTAAGATGATAGAAGACAAAACTCTCCAGAACGCTGTTGACAAGCGCTATAGCGGCTGGAATCAGGGGCTTGGCTCCAAAATCGAAAGCGGGCAGATTGGATTTGAAGAGCTTGAGGCTTACATCCTTGAAAACGGCGAGCCGGAACTTCAAAGCGGCCGTCAGGAGATGCTCGAGAACCTCCTCAACGATTATATCTAAAAGAAAACCGGGAACATTCGCTTCTGGCTGGACGTTAGCGTCACTGTTTGGTGCTGCCTCGATGAGAAGTACTGTAACTGCGGTCTGCCAATAAATTATGGGGAAAGTCCGTCTGTTCTTTATCGACAACCTGCGAATCCTGCTGATCACGCTGGTTATGATGATTCACCTGTCCATAACCTACGGCGGCGAAGGGGGCTGGTATTACAGAGACGGGCAGGCGGATACACTTTCATCCATCCTGCTGACCTGGCACAATGCGACTGTCCAGGCCTTCTCAATGGGGCTGTTTTTTATGATCGCGGGCTATTTCACGCCCGGCTCATACGACCGCAAAGGTCCCCGGCAATATCTCAAGGATCGACTGCTGCGTTTAGGCATCCCAATGCTGTGCTACGACTTTATCATCGGCCCCCTCATGGCATATCCGCTTATGCAGACTGGCTCTCTTAAGCAGGCTGACACTCTTCAATTCGACGGTTCTTACCCTGAGTTTCTTTCTATTTATTACAGCAGGTTTCATGTTGGTACCGGCCCATTGTGGTTTGTCGAGGCCCTGCTGATATTCGCTGGTTTTTATATTTTGTGGCGGCTGTTTGCGAAAACTCCTGCTTGTTCTGTTCGGGACGGCGGCAAAGTGCCGAGCAATTTGACAATAGCTTTCTTTGCCCTTGCTCTGGGTACTGTTACCTTTATCGTACGGATATGGCTTCCGATCGGCTGGAGTTTCGAACCTTTGAATTTTCAGTTTCCATTTTTCCCACAGTACATTTGCATGTTTATTGTCGGAATCGTCGCCTATCGCCGTAACTGGCTGACACGTATTCCCGATGCTATGGGCAGGCTCTGGCTCTGCGTAGCCGTGGTTATGATTGTCATCGTTTTTCCAGTTCTGTTCACACTGGGCGGAGCAGCAAAAGGCAATATAGCACCGTTTCTCGGCGGTCTGCGCTGGCAATGCTTTACCTACGCTCTCTGGGAGCAGTTAACCGGCGTTGCGTTAATCATCGCCCTGCCGGCCCTGTTCCGCAAACGGCTCAACCGGCAGGGAAAGATTACCAGGGCGATGGCCGGCAGCGCATATACGGCGTATATCATCCACGCCCCGGTCGTTATCCTCGTGGCTATCGCGTTCAGAAACGTCAGCTTGTATCCGCTCTTGAAATTCGCATTGGCCATCATGATTTCAATGCCGCTGTGCTTTGGCCTCGGCAATATAATTCGCAAGCTTACCCTGGCAAGACGAATATTATAATCCCGAAAGCTCTCTTTGCTCAGATTATCAGCATAGCGTCGCCGTAGGAGTAGAAGCGGTATCGCTGCTCGATGGCGTGTTGATAGGCGGCGAGGATGCTTTCGAGCCCTGCGAAGGCCGCTACCAGTGCTAATAGCGTGGATTTGGGCAGATGGAAGTTCGTTATCATCGCATCGATCATCTTGAATCGGTAGCCCGGCATGATGAATAATTCGGTTGTGCCCGCGGCAGCTTTCATTTGTGAGCCGGCAGCGATGGTTTCGAGGACTCTTGTTGAAGTCGTACCGACTGATATAATTCGATTGCCCTTATTTTTTACCGCATTTATTATCCCGGCATTTTCTTCGTCGATACTAAACCATTCCTGGTGGATTTTATGGTCTTCTAGATTGTCCGCTGTGACCGGCTTGAATGTGCCGGCCCCGACGTGGAGCGTTATAAATGCGAATTTTATGCCGGCCTGCTTTAACTGCCGGATGAGCGGTTCGGTAAAATGCAGCCCCGCTGTCGGTGCCGCAACGGCGCCGGCTTGCCTGGCGTACACAGTCTGATACCGCTGCTCGTCCTCTACCGCTACTGCCGGATCGTCGTCTCGCTTGATGTACGGCGGCAGCGGCGGAAAACCGATTACATCCAGCACGGCCTGTGCATTTGCATCGGCCATTATCCGCAGCCGGCACCTGCCCCGATCGATTTTTTCGAGCAGCATAGCCTTGCAGAAATCGGCCTTTTGCCTGTCTTTCAGATAAAACTCATCGCCCTGCTTCAACTTGCGGAGTCCTTTCAGATATGCCGTCCAGATGCCGTCGGCGTCAGCGGCGAGAAACAATCCTTCGAGCTTGCCTCCCGTGCTCCGCCGGGCAAAAAAGCGTGCCGGCAGGACTTTTGTATCGTTGAGCACGAGGCAATCGCCGGGCAACAGAAAATCGCCGATTTTGCTGAACCGGCTGTCAGAAACATCGCCGGCGGAACGATCCATAACAAGCAGCCGCGAATTGCTCCGAACGGAAAGAGGCATCTGTGCAATCAACTCAGACGGCAGGTAATAGTTTAGCTTCTCTGTTTTCATAACGAAAAGTTATCAGACGACCCTCAAATAAACAAAAAAATTTTATCCTAATAATTAAACGATTTTCGCGTTTGTCTAACGGCACCGAATTTCCAACACAAGTGATCGAGATTCAGAGACGATACAGACAGCATGAATCCAACTTATAATAACAATCTTTTCAAAGGTTACGAGGATGGCTGCGAGAAAGTATTTTGAGAGAGAGGCGACTTCGGTCGCTGCTTTAGGAAGGCACGAACTTGAGAGACGAATCAGGAATTTCAGAGGCAGATTTAAGTTGGATTTTACACAAGATTACCTTAACAGGCTCAGCGTCGACAGATTGAGGCATATCCTTTTGGCCGCGTTAATGAACTCCAGAGGCCATAATTGATTATTTAAAGGGCTCTTTTTTGGGCCATCCGAATTTCTCGAATCGCCCGAACTCCTTCTCCGAATTATCGCTGGGGTCTTCTTTCAGCGCCGAGCGTACCTCCTCGACATGTGCATCCACAAATACGGCATTTACCATGCCGCTGTTCAGATCCCCGCTTTTGGCACTATGAAAAGTCCCGAACCAGTCGCGGCCATCGGGGCATAATGCGTTGTCGTTCAGCACATTTCCACAACCGGGCCTGAGCCACATATTCTCGGCAGTGAAGAAAAATACCTCCGCCTTGCTCCTTGTGATCGCGGAACGCTTCAGGACGCCGCCGCCCTCAACACCGCCTGTTGAGCCTAAGTAGCCGTTCATACTATAACTATAGTAAGGTACAATAGGGATAGACGCATCATGGCTGGGATGGTTTTGGCCCACGGATTTCGCAAGAATTGCGAACGATGGACACAAATGGACCTTCCCTTTTTTCAGGTAGGGCCAAAACGGGCCGTCCGCCGGATATCTCGGATCATGCCACCGGCAATAACGCTGATAACCGGAAACCGGGGCTTCCGTCTTGACCAGAGAGGTCCACGCAGATGGATAGCGGTCGTCATAGTCGTCCAGATATAAGGCCTGTGCAATACCGTATTGTCGCAGGTTGGCCCGGCAGGTAATCTCCCTGGCCTGTTCTTTCACCCGCTGCAGCGCCGGCATCAATATCGCCATTAAAATCGCAATAATGGCTATTACTACGAGAAGCTCTATCAGTGTAAACGCTCTGTGCCTAATCATAAGATTGCCCCTTCTTTATTTGACTAAAGTGTGTGCCTCTTACAATCCGGCCGGTTCAGATTCTGCTTCTCAGTACCCCAGTCTGCCCCAGACGGCTCTCTGCATCCTCTCCAGATCTGCGAACTCCTCGGGGGTTTCAGGGGCCATCTGGTGCAGCGGGTTGGCCATTTTTCCGGTCTCCAGGGTCTTTTTGCCCTCCCACTTCCAGTAATCGGAGTGCCCGTCGGCGAAGGAGACATTCGAGCCGTCACCGTGCCGGACAAACGGGGGATCCCACCATGTGGCCTGCTGGTAGTGACAGGCATAACTGTCCGGGGTCACGCGACCTTCATCGAGAAAAACCAGTCTCTTCGACGGGCCCGGGGCTACAATATCCGTTCTCTTCTTAACCCATAAGACCGTCCGGCCGACTCTTACTCCGACATCACCATTGTGCGTCCCGTCTCTGTAAAGACCATTCATTGCATCGGTAATAGTGTACGTGCGCATCTCTCCTCGAATACCGGTCGGACAACGATAGAGCATTTCATCCTTGCAATATGGATAGAGCGCCCCGGCCTTTATCGCTTTTATCTGGGTCTCCTGCGGTAGCTGCGCCCCTTGCATGTAACCACTTGCGCAATCGTCACCTGTCCACCATAGCTCACGGGCATGTCGGCCGCTTGTCGGCATAGGACACATGCCGTCACTACCCTCATACGCTTCGCCATTGACGAGCTTGTCGTCGTTTTCGTCGGCATACATAATCCAAGTAAGTGTCAATTGCTTCATATTGTTTAAGCAGACGACACGCTTGCCCTGCTCCTTGACTCGATTCAGAGCGGGCATCAATATCGCCATTAATATTGCTATAATAGCAATCACAACCAGAAGCTCAATTAATGTAAAGGCTTTTCGTTTGACCATTATGTTGTCTCCTCTATCTTTGTTCAATGTCGCAGGCTGTACGACCGTTCTCCTATGAGTTCGGCAAAACCAGAGAAATAATGCTTATCAATCCCTTTACCTTGGCATATGACTTGGCGAATAACCTAATTTGCCCCAGACGGCCTTTTGCATCTTATACAAATCCTGGTAGTCATCATCGCTCTCAGGCACCATCTGGTGCAACGGGTGTGCATCAAGGCCGGGAACAGCGGCAAGCTTGCCTATTTCTAACGTTTTCATGCCCATGAACTTCCAATAATCAGCGTGCCCGTCTGCGAAAGAGACATTCGTTCCGTCACCGTGCCGGACAAAGGGTGGGTCCCACCAGGTCTCATTCTGGTAATGGGTAGCATAACTGTCGGGAGTTATTCGGCCTTCGTCAAGAAAAACTATTCTCTGCGCCGGGCCGGGGGCGCTAATCTCCGTTCTCCTCTTAACCCACAATACCGTTCTGCCATTTCTCTCACCCACATTGCCGATGATAGTGCCTGGCCTTGCAAGGCCATTCATAGCATCGGTAATAGTGTAGGTCCGCATCTCTCCACGCATACCTGTCGGGCACCGGTAAAGGTCTTCATCCCTGCAATATGTAAATAAGGCGCCAGCCCTGATGGCTTTTTTCTGGGTTACCTCGGGTAAACTTGTGCCAGCCCAAAAATCTGCGATATCGTCACCTGTCCACCACTGCTCACCATTATGTATACCGCCTGCGGGGATAGGTGCCAAGCCGTCTCCGCCGCCATATGCTTCGCCGTTTACTATCTTGTCGTCGTTTTCATCGGCATACATAATCCAGCAAAGCGCCAACTGCTTCATATTACCTAAACAGGCGGCGCGCTTCCCCTGCTCCTTGACTCGATTCAGAGCGGGCATCAATATTGCCATCAATATTGCAATAATAGCAATCACTACCAGAAGCTCAATCAAAGTGAAGGCTTTTGGTTTTTTCATAATGATACTCCTTCCCTATCTTTGAGTTATATTCTACATTTCCTGCATATAATACTGGCAGAACAGTATTATAACTGTTTTTCTAACTCCTGGCAAGGCAAATTGTTAGTAATCTTTAAAACGCTGCAACCAATCCGGCCATGCACTCGGGTCGACACCTCCGCCTTTTGTCCACTCGCCGTTAATGTCATAACCCCGGCTCCACTTGAGCGTCCATAATTCCTTAAGTCCGACTTTTCTTACGGCCCAATCGGCAAACAGACTGTTCACAAATCCACCATGCCTGTTGACACATACACGGTTCATCTCATTCGAATTTGGAGTATCCCCCGGACCTTCGTCAGAGTTCGGGGGCTGGTCGGTTTCCCTTGGCCAAGAATCAACCCACCAACTGCCCGTAAAGACCGGCACATTGCTTGCGCCTTTGACCATGTGAGTGCCCCAGTGCCATTCGGCCGGGGTGCGGCCCCAACCGCTGGACCTGCCGCCAGACGTCTTGGCCGCTTTGATATTTAATATCCAGCCGTTAAGGCCGTAACTACCTACATCTACCGGATCGCCGGTTGTCCAGGCATAATTGGACCAGCCGCCTGTTGGGATGCCTCCCTGCGGGCGCGGTTTTGTGGCCTGAGGACATAACCACATCTTTATATCCTTTGAATAAGGCCTCATGGTTTCCCGCCAGAACTCGCCGGAACCCATACCGGCCTGCGTGCCATTCAATTCTCCGGAAAAAAAGTTGCCGTCGTTCTCGTCAGTATACATGGCAAACATAAGGCTCCACTGTTTTAAATTTGCCAAACAAACAGTCGTCCTTGCCTGTTTTCTGACCCGCTGCAAAGCAGGCATTAATATCGCCATCAACAAGGCAATAATGGCAATTACAACCAGAAGCTCAATTAACGTAAAGCCTCTTTTGTGTTTATTCATCGCAACACCCTTTCACTATTATATCGCTAAGTTTATTTCTAACTGTATTTTATGGACCCGGCGAAATCTTACTTTCATTATTACAATCATGCAAAGGTTATTTTACAATCCTTAAAATACCGGATCCAGTTATACGATGCGCTAAAACGAACTCCTGTTCTGTTGATTATACTGCCTTTATCTATGTACGATACATCGTTCTGGCGTCAATTATTGTTTCATAAAATTTTTATTTCAGCTAACCAACCAACTCATAATTAATATTTACAACTGTCGTAGAACAAATTTCCTTCCTATCCTGTTGTGAACTGGCTAATACTTCATTATAACAGATTATCAACTCCTAATCAATGTATTTTTGATATTAACAAAGCATTTTTATACGTTTCATCAACTTATTATAGGGTTTACGGCAACGGCTAACGATAGCATTAGAAAATTTCCAAAGACATGCCTCGGACTCCTTTTTTTAGCGCTGGTGTGAAAGATCGCGCAAAAAATTGGAGTCGTTCCTCCTCCGGGACGACTCCAAAGATAACAGAGTGCAACTTTCGGAACCCGTAAACCATTTTTAGGTTCAAAAAAATCGGGCGGACACATCCTCCTCCGAAACACGTTTAGGCCGTCCGCCCAATATTGCTGCCTCAGAAAAGACAAAATAGAGAAATGTGCAAACAATATGCCAATAAAAGTGCTTTATGGCGAAAAATATCCATAAACCCCGCCTAACTTCCTACACGAAAGATATTTACGCTTATATCTACCCATTCTGCCATAACAATAAAAAAGTATTGCATTTTAATGTTGTGTTGAATTTAAGAAACGCTCAATATGCCCAAACGGCCCAAATATACATATTGCTTTGTGTGCTACAGACTAATAGGAAAGAAATTACTGTTGTGTTGATATTTATCAACGCCGTGGGGAATAATATGAACAAAAAAGTATATTACAGACCATAAAGGCAAAAGTTGCCATCGCTATTTCTTAATACGCTTTGTAGAAGAAACACGGTCTGTCCAGCGGCAGACCCAGTTATCGAAGAGTTTTTTTGTGCCGGTCCGTTGCTGTTCAACCCGAAAAACTGTGCTTTTTCGCCAAGTTGCAATCTCACCGGCTATTTTATTAGCCCTTTGCTGCGGTAATTCAATCCTTTTTAGTTCTTTCGGATCGACGCTTAGATTGTAGATGCAGGTCGTTTTGTTCGTTGGATTATATATAAACTTGCGATCACCTTCGATAAAACCAGCAGGCCCCTCCTGCATCCAGCCGGAGAAGTACACTTTACGATACTCCGCTTCTGACTTGAGCACATCCACGCCATCAAAGCCGACAGATCCCGTTTCGAAGCCCAAAAGGCCCAGCAATGTTGGTGTTAAATCAATAGAACTGACAGGTTCTGTTATCCTGACGCCGTTCTCGACCAAAAACGGGGCCCGCAAACAAAACGGGATGCGTAAAGCCTCATCGAAAGCTATCCGTTCGTGTCCAAGCAGACCGTGCTCGCCGAACGCTTCGCCATGGTCACCTATAACACAAAATATTGTATTATCCGTGATACCAAGATTGCCAAGCTCCACATCCAGCGCAGCTAAAAATTTGTCGGTATAAGATATTGTCTGTCGGTAGCGTTCCAGCGGCTCCTTGGCCGGCGTACCAAACCACTCCGGAATTTCATACGGATCGTGTGTAACAGAGCATAAAACCGTCATAAGGAACGGCTGCTCTTTCGACTTTATCCATTCGGTAATTGGCTTTAACATTGAGAACTCATCGCAGGCAAGATAGCCAAGAAAGCTGTTTGGATCATCCGAATCTTCCCTTGCCCAAAAATCGTCGTAGCCGAGGTTATAAACAAGCCCGGGACGCGATTCAAAGCTGCCCATCGCCGACTGGAAAAAGGCAGTTCTATAGCCAAGCTGACCCCCGAGAATCGTAGCTATGCTGGCATAGGGACTGGCAGCCGGGACCGTCTCAGCTATATCCTGGGAAGCAGATGCAAATCGGCCGGTCAAAAGTGCGAACAACGCCTTTGTAGTATGCGTCAGTGTTGAGCGGGAGTTGGAGAACTCAATGCCTTGTTCGGCCAATGCCGCAAGATAAGGCGTTAGATTACACTGACCGTTCGCAAGCGATGTGTACTGATATTGAACGCCTTCGAGGACAACGAGCACTACATTGTGCTTTACGTATTGTTGCTTTAACTTAACCTTCAAAAGGTCGAAAGTGGGTATCTTTCGTTTCGGATCGGGCGACCTTCTGTAGTCCGATATAACCAGGCTCATTACAGCTCTTAAATGAGAATTATAGCGAAGGCCCACAGAGCCAATCTGGAACGAGCCGCGTCTGGCAATCACAGGACGAGCGATAACTGCTGCTACAACGATGGTAAGACAAAAAATAATTCTGGCGATAAAACGCCTGCGATCATAAACAGGCAACTTTGGCCTGGCCAGAACAAAAAAGAAAAAGGTAAGGGCAACAGCACTGGGCGCAAGCAAAATAACTGCAGTCGCCGGCATCTTGGCAAGATTAACGCCTATAATGCAAAGAGTATTAAACGGAGCACGAACAAGAGGTAAGAGGACCCTCGGCAGGATCTGCGTTCCCGTCCTGATCAGCCAACCAGCATTCATAACCGACCATGCGCACACAACAGCGGCAATAATCGTAGCCGACCGGACAACAGCTTTCCTGGGCCAGCGGTAACAAACCAGTGACAAGATGACTTCTATTGCTATCAGTACGGAAAGATCAGCCATTATCCAACCTAAGTATTCGTCGAGCAGGTCGTAACGCCACGAGTGGAATAACTTAACCATCAGGGAGCAGAACAGCGCAGCCAGCATTATTACGCTATAAGCGCGTGGGGCAAGAAAACCCTGCAGGCGGGAAAACAACACCCCCCTATACTTATTGATGGATTGTAAATGCTGGGAAACCATAAGGCGTTAAAATACTAAAAGTTAAAACAAATAGCAAGATGGTTTTACGCTTATCTCTTGTGATTTAAGGAATAGTAATAACGCGAAACCCAATGTTAATTTACAGGTTGGTGTTGGATAGATGAAGAATAGTTATTATTAATTTAAAATTAGTATTAGTAGTCATATAGCAGGTGAAATTGTGTGGTTTGGCCGGGCAGTGAATCCTAAGCTTCTGTAAGGCAGGAAATTAGATCGGTAGAAATTGGATTTATTCTTGTGCAAAACCTGTTGTATTTTATGCGGGGTATTTGAGAGAATTTAGGTGAGCCGTTATTGAATAATATGGGATTATCGTTCTTAACAACTCTTATAACCATATTTAACAGCCTATCCACAATGACGTGATAGGTTTCTGATTGAAGTATAAGAATGTGTGGAAATAATCGACGGCCCGAAATTTAACCTTAGCCACTTGAAGATTTTGCATAAGAAGCTATAATATAGGTTTTGTACCAAGAGATAACAGGGTTGTATTATTGTCGATCCACCAAAAATGCAGGAGTTTGAAAATCTATGGACTCAGGGACAAGCAGGATGAAGAATAAAAAAGCAGATGCAGAACTTTTTGCCGGCTTCGATGTCGGAAGTAGTTTCGTACACTACGCGGTTATTGATAGAGATGGAGCGGTCATATACTCGCCGAAGCCGATAATGCACCTCGCCAATCCTATCGGAGCTGTCAGGGAGGCGTGGCGAGATGTGAAGGAAAAAGTAGGTAAAGATAAAATCAGGAACACAGCGTTTACGGGTAGCGGAGCGGAATCTTTTCCGAATGTAATGCCGGGCGTTACCTATGTGTTCGACAGCGTGGCGATTCCCAAGGGCGCCGAAGCGATATGTCCGAAGGCAAGATACATTTTCCACATGGGAGCGAAAGATTCCTATTTCTTTAACATGAGCAGGGTAAACGGAAAGGAGATTATTCAGGAGTGGCGAACCGGCACAAAGTGCGGAGGCGGTTCAGGAACACTTATCGAAAAGCAATGCCGAAGGCTTTTCGAAGGCATTATACCCAACCCTGAATTGGAAAATGCCTCCCCGGTGAGCGACCAAGAAGAGAAAGAAATCATCAGGATAAAAAACAGGGCGAAGCTTCAGGCGAGGCTCGAGGAAATGTTCTATAGAGCGGAGCAGGAGGCAGAGAAGTCGACGGAGCCAAGTGAGTTTCTGGCGAGGTGCGGCGTTGTTATTCAGTCCGACCTGATTCACAAGCAGAATGAAGGAGCGAAAAGAGAGGATAATTTATCAGGCCTTTTCAGAACAGTTGCAAGGAACTTCAAAATTGACGTTCTGGGCTCAAGGCAGTTCGAGGCTCCTGAGGATTTCGACGGCGCTATAGCGACGGGCGGCGTTCTGGCAAACGACCTTATCAGAAAAAGCCTCGAGGAATTCCTTGATATCCCCATAAGCAGGCCGGAGCATTACCATAACATCGCGGCGATAGGTGCGGCGGCAAAAGGGATCGAAGAGAAGAACGGTTTTGTTTTTAACCTTGAGCAGCTCGAAAAAATTGCTGCATACAGCAGGGAAAAACGAAAAGACGCACCCGCTCTATCAAAATCACTCGATAAGGTTAACGAAAAAAGCCAGAAGCTTGCTGGGAGAATAAAGCAGGGAACGGAAGTTGTTCTTGGAATAGACGGCGGCAGCACCACAACCAAGGGGGCACTGGTCGAGATAAAGACCGGAAAGCTGCTGGATAAACTTTATATCAAAACCCACGGTAATCCCGAGGAGTCGCTGAAGCAGGTTATAAAATATCTGAGCAGGCACAAGGATAAGGTTATTGTCAAAGGGGTAGGATCTACCGGCTCGGCGAGAAAACTCTACGAAAAAATTCTTGTAAGCCAGGAAAAAGTCAGGGCTTTGCAGAAAGAAGGCATTGAAGCTACGGACAGAATAACCGACGAGATAACATGTCACGCTCTCGGCGTCAAACATTACGATTCCGATGTCGACACTATCTTCGAGGTAGGCGGTCAGGATATGAAGTTTACGAGCTTTGCCGCCGATGGAACGGTCAAGGAAGCGAAGATGAATTATAGCTGCCAGGCCGGTTCCGGGCAGACCCTCGAAAACATGGCGGATATAATAAACCTCAACGTGGAGAATACCCTGCAGGAGGCAGCATTGAAGGCCGAGAGGGTTCCGATAATCGACTCTACGTGCGGCGTTTTTATGGAGATGGATGAAAACAGATTAATCGCAGAAGGATTCTGCAAGGAAGAGATTGCAGCGGCGATATTAAGGGGAACGGCGGCCAGCTATTACTTTAAATTTGTCGGCGGCTCCGGACACGCCGGCAAGAAATGTTCCGCACAGGGCGGACCGCCTCTTGGAAAGGCTTTTCTTGCCGCCTTGGCGCAGGTCACGGGAAAACAAATCGAGGCTTACCCCCACAGGGAGATGTTCGGGGCGTGGGGACAAGCGCTTGACATAATTCAGAATATAAAACAGTTGGAAGAGCAGGGCAAAAGCTACGGTTCGGCGTTCAGAGGATGGGGCCTCGTGGATATGCCTTTCGAGAAGCGTAAAATCTCCTGCAGAGAGCTTTTCAAGGAAAAATCGTGCGGAATGAGAGACTGCCAGCTTGAAGTCTTTTCCATCGAATCCGACGAGATAATTACCGGCGGTTTCTGCCCCAGAGGGAACTCCGAGACGGCCAGAAAGCCAAAAACAAACTATGTCGAAAAATACCATAAGATATATGAGAAACATTTCAAAAAACAGGGCTGCCTGCTGAGCGAGATTTCTTCCGTAAGGGCAAATAACGGCAGTGCGACAACGGTGGGCATAAAAAGAAGCACAGCGACACTTGGAGAAAAGGGAATATGGAGTGCCACCCTGTTAAAAAAGCTCGGTTTCTACCCGGTCGTATCGCCGAGAACCGATAAGGAAATCGCGAAATTGGGAGTCGACAACTCGAGAACCGAGTTCTGCATCGCGAGGAAGCTCGCTACAGGACACGCTGCGGTATTAAACGCAGATCCGAATATCGAATACCTGTTTAATCCGAGTTTCATTGAGCAGAGGATGGAACGTCCTCCTGATTTGAAGTACTGCATCTACACCGAATCGGAGGGTTACATATTAAACGACGTCCTTTCCCTCGATAAGAACAAGCAGATCAATCCCATCCTGCACTTCGGGGACCAGGGGCTTCTCGTCCGCGAGTTGAAGAATGAGTTTGACAGGTTGGGGTTCGGCTTCACCAATAGGCAGATAAAGGACGCTATCGAGTACGCGTACGAGGCGGAGGACGAATTCAAAAATGATCTTTCAGCCGAGGGCGATAAGTTCCTAAAGAAGATCGAGACGGGTAACGAAAAGGCCTACGTTGGCATCGGCAGAGATTATGTACTGCTCGATCCCGAGGCAAGCTCGAACTCCGGGAGTATGTTCTCGCAGATAAGGGGCTTGCACTACATACCACAGTTATTTTTGGAGCACAAATTCGCCAATATACCGCTCGACGATGTGGTCGAGAATGAGTTCTGGGTACAGAGCGTGAAAATACTCAAAGCGAATCTGTATGTGGCGAACCATCCCAATTTATTCGCTATAAGGATGATGAATTTCGCTTGCGGGCCGGATAGCCTGAAAATCTATCAGGAAGAAAAAATTCAGCGGGCGGCGAATAAGCCCGTCCTTGTTCTGCTTACGGACGCCCAAACCAACAACGCTCCGTTTATCACCAGAACCGAAGCGCACGAGAGAGTTGTAAATCAATGCAAGCAAAGAAAAATAGACACCAAAAAGCTCAAAAGGCGCTCTTATGACGGCTCCGAAGAAAGGGCCTGGCTGATTCCTTATATGGGCAATGCCAGTTACATCGGTGCCGCGGGGCTGAGATATTTCGGCGTTACCAGCACCGTTTTGCCTACGAACACACAGAGGGGTTACGAAGCAGCCAGGAGGCACATCTATACGGAAGTCTGCCATCCGCTTAAAGGGGTCGTTGGTGACGCGATTGCTTTTCTCGAAGAGGAAATTGAGGCAAAAGGCAGGCAGCACGTCGAGGAGAATTATCTTGTTATGCTGCCTACGACGAGCGGGCCGTGCAGGTTTGGCAAGTACACTGAGCTGATGCGGGAATTTCTGGACAGAGAAGGCCTGCAAAAGATTCCCGTGGCCGGCCCATCCTCGGAGACGGATTATCTCGACATACCTTTTCCGAAAAAACTCAGCGTATCGGACACGACGAGAATGCAGCAGATGCTGTTTAAGGGCATCAAAGGATCGGACCTGCTCGAGGATATTTTCCTGAGATTCAGTCCGTACGCGGAAGATAAAGAGGCGATGGCGAATTTGAAGCAGCAGCGGCTCAGCGAGCTGGAAAGAGTTGTCGAAAACGGCGCCGAAACGCCCGATTTAATAGAGTGGGGCCAAAAAACCGTCTCTCTGTTCAAAGGCAGTAAGCTGCGGGACCAGGAAAGATTTCCGCTTGTCCTGTACATAGGGGAGATATATGTTCGCCAGCATGATCCCTGTACGAACTTTGTAATTCGTCAACTGGAAGAAAGCGGCCTCGAGGTTGTAAAGGACCCTGTCACCGACTGGCTCGATTACGTCAATAAAATGAACGTGAGAAATGCAAAAAGAGACCTGGGATTGCGGCTGAAAGACCTTGACCTCGGCAGGGCGCTTAAGGTCGCAGGAAAATATGGCAGGTCCCTTCTAAAGGCCAAATACATGTCCGCCGTTGAGCGGAAGATTGCCGGGCCTTTCCACGAAGTCCTTCGCGGCAGGCATGTTCTGCCCAAGCCGATAAAGATTATCGACACTTTGGAAAAGCAGCACGAGTATCACGGAAATATCGAAGGGGAATCTCCGCTGAGCGCTGGCATCGCGTACCATTTCATGAACGACTTGATCAGGCCGCAGGGCGATGCCTATATTTCAGGTATCTTCCACGTAGGACCTTTTACATGTATGCAGGAGGGAGTTGCTACAGCGAAAATTGAAGCGATGTCGAAGGAGTTGCGAAAGAGAAAGCCGGATTTGGTTTTCCCGATCATTCATGCATTTTTCGGCGATTCGGCGAGCTCCAATCTTGACTCGGAGATTGCGGTTTTCACCGAGCAGTGCTACCAGAAAAGGGAAATGCTCAAAGAAAAGTATGGTCGTAAAACGCAGAGGTCGGCGGCTCAGGGCGGCATAGATATCCGGCCCGTCCCGGCATCAAAGCGCGGCGTAGAGTCTCACAAGCAACTGAAGAGTTGAGACCTTTTGACGATCGCGCGATCATTAGAAAGGTTGACAAATGGCCAAAGCGCCAGCCAGGGTGACGCTGCCGGGGAGTTTGTATCAGAAAAACGGGCGCTGGTGGTGGAAGGTCGATCTGCCCGGTGAGGATAAACCCACAGCAAGAGCACTCAAGCCCGCCGGCTCGCGGTGTGCTACAACAGACTATCAGGAAGCTGAAGAACTCGCCCGCGAGATGTGGCGTCTTGCTATCGAGGCCGAGGCGGAAGCAAGGATAGCAGCGAAGGTTCTGGCTAAAGCGGAAAAGGCTAACGCAAAAGTCCGGGCCGAAGCTGCCGGTGCGATTGAAGAAGCTCAGGTTGAATGCGAAAAAAAGATAAAGAAAAGCAAGCGGGCGGTGGCAAGAGCGGAGAATAAAGCTAAAGTTCAAGCCGAGGCAAGATTAAGGGCCGAGGAGGGATACAAGGTCCAGACAGAGCAGGCGGAGGAATACTACGCCGGCGAAATAGCAAGAATCAAACAGACTATTGATAAAGTTAAAGTAGAATTCAAAGAAAAGGACAGAGCTTACAAAGAGGCCCTGGCTGAAGCCCGGGAAAAGGTAAGGGCCGAAGCCATGGCCAGGCAAGAAGCCGAGTCGAGAGCGAAAGAGGAAGTGGCGTTGAGGGAACAAGCCGAACAGCGAGCCGAATCGGAAGCTCTGGCAAGAGCGGAGGCTGAGGATAAACTGAATGAGGCTCTTGAAAGTGTGCAGAGGACCGGTACGTGTGAGTGCTGTGGCAGAAAAGATATTCCGGAAAATGACTTGGCCAAAATCGATTCCGGCCAACAGCTCTGCCCCGATTGTATCGGGATGTTGAGGGGATGAAAAGGCTGTGTTAGCATATTTTCTTTAAGCCCGGATTAGAGGGTTAGACTATGAAGCAAGATGTTAAACCTGGGATTATAGAGCTTTCACTTTGGATTGGGATGGCATTGACGATTTCGCCTGCCGACGCAATTGTTCCCGATTACATTGTTTCCACCGGGGCTCTTCGAATCAAGAGAGTCGATGGGAAAAATCCGATTGTCTATGACAACGATTGGTGGTTCGACGTTTTTGACAACAATTATCTATGGGCGCAGGCAAGCCTCGGTAACTCAAGGCTGGTCGGAAACATTGTCAGTCGGGACATGTGGGACTGGGAGAAGGGGTACCACTATCCGATGCAGCGATGTGTAGAGGATGCGCAGAAAGCTTTGAAAGTCGCCAGGGAATCCGGTCTACGCAACATTCCCGATATTACAGTCGGTTCGGACCGAGTTCTGGTTGCTCCGAAAAGCGGACGAATCGAAGACACGGTGCTTCATCCGAGCGAAGGCAGTCGCCTGATTGTGCGTGAAGCGAGAAAGGCATCTGCGGAGCAGCCCTTGGTCATCGTCGCCGGGGGGCCTTTGACTACTGTTGCCAATGCGATTCTGGCAGCTCCAGATATCACGGACCATATTGTCGTATTCGGATTGACCGTGAGTTACTACGGTTACAACGGTAAAGATGGCTGGAGTGCCTATGTGGTTGCAAAGCGGACCCGGTTGGTGGAGTGGGCCACGAAGTCATTCTGGGAAAAAGGCTCAGTGTTTAAGCCCATGCATTTTGCGAATCTGCCGGATAATCCATTCTGCAATGAGATGAAGGAATTCATACGAACGGACTTGGGTATGGCCAATCAACTGGGAGATGGTGCACCTCTGGTGTGGTTATACGATCCGAAGTGTTGGGTCGGTGCGCGGGTTCGAAAGGCTGTGTGGCAAGGCAAGGCTGTGGATTTCGAGGAGAGCGAAGATGGGGATGTCCTCGATATTCCCAGAGACAAGACAGACCTCGATCAGTGCCGCAAGGAGTTCTTCCGGGTCGTCGAGAATCCCGAGGTGTATGATTTAAGGTAACTGTTGCTATAGCTGAGTAGAAAGCCAAAATGAAGCTGTTATTGAGCCGTCGGAGAGCATAAAAAGATTAATCCACATTAGTAATAAAACGTCTCTTATTCATGAAAAGCTAACGTGGAAATCACCGGCCGGAGCCAGTAGTAGCGGATCGGCAGCGGATCCGACGAATGAGTACCGCGGGGCAGTAGAAAACCACAGCGCGGGCTCCGGTTCGGTGGACTGACTTGTTCGCCACAACTCTCGTCATGAAATATCCGAACTAAGATATACGCTTTAAGAGTTCTTTTCTGGACTGTACCCGCAGCCTGGCGTGCTCGTAACGTCGCTTTTCCTGCTCCGTTTCGGGCTGTATCGGCGGGGCGGGAGTCGGCTTCTTGTTTTTATCCAGGGCGACAAACGTTAAGTGGGCCGTTGTCGCGATGGCTTGCTCGCCTGTATACGGGTCTTCCCTGGTGACTTGGACACCCACTTCCATTGACGAGCGGCTGACGTAATTGACCGAGGCCCTCAGGACGACGTGGTCACCGATACGGATCGGCTCTTTGAAGGCAAGCGAGTCGATGCCGGCGGTGACGACTTCTTTGCCGCAGTGACGTTGTGCCGCCATCGCTGCGACCATGTCGATCCATGCCATAATCACGCCGCCGAATGCCGTGCCGTGAGGATTCGCCTGATGAGGCATAATCAGGTAACGTGTCTCGACAGCACTTTCTTTGGGACTTTTGCCTTTTTCGCTTGTCATTTTTTCTAAATCCCGAACAAATTTTCAGAATTCAACTTTCGGCACTTCGGATTTTGCCTGCTCGGTGGCCTCGAAGTAATCGACTTTTTCCACACCGGCCCGTTTGCAGAAGAACGATCCGAAGAATTGCCTCGTGTAAGAGTTTAGCAGCTTGGCCGCCTCGTTATACCTCGTGCGAGCGACGTTTATCCGGTTTTCAGTACCTTCGAGTTGGGATTGAAGGTCTCGGAAGTTTTCGCTGGCCTTTAATTCCGGATAGTTTTCCTGCAGCATCAAAAGGCGGGACAAAAATCCGGATAGCTCATTGGACGCTTCGATTTTGCCTGCTCTGTTGTCGCCAGCCTGGAAATATTTTTCCCTGGACTTGGCGATGTTCTCGAACAGCTCTTTTTCGTGCTCTGCGTATCCTTTGACGGTACTGACCAGGTTGGGCACAAGGTCGAGCCTTCGCTGCAGGGCGGCGTCGATATCCGCCCAGCCCTTTTCAGCGCCCTGTTCGAGGTTGACCGCATTGTTATATCCGCTTACGTACCATCGGAAAACTCCCAGCGCGACGAGCAGTATAACTATAAGTATAGCGATAAGAACGACCCATGTTTTTCCGAAGTTTCTCATTTCCTTTCCCCTTATTTCACTTCTTAATTCTCAATTCAATATTCTCATTACCACCCTCCGCTTGCGCCGCCGCCTCCGAATCCGCCGCCCATCCCCCCGCCGAACCCACCGAAACCTCCGCCGAAACTGCCGCCTCCGAACGAGCCGGACCTTCCGAATCCACCGTGGCCTCCGAAACCACCCATCATAAACGGCAGAAAGAGCAACATTCCCATGCCTCTGCCTCGTCCGCCAATAATCAGGAGAATAAAAAACAGAATCGGCAGTGCACTGCAGCAGGGCAGGCCTCTTCTTCTGTCCCTGACCGGAACAGGTGTGACATTGGGCATGCCGGTCAAACTGACGCCGGCTTCGGTCGCGATTCGCTGGATGATTTGCAGGTTGGCCTGGTAGATTCCCCGGCCGTAATCTCCTTTTCTTATATAGGGTACGAGGACATCTCTGCCGACCCGGTCGGTGTACAGGTCGGTGATGAAACCCTCCAATCCGTAGCCGACCTCGAACCTATACTTGCGATCGTTTTTGGCAAGGACGAAAAGCATGCCGTTGTCTTTGCCTTTCTGGCCAAGCTTCCATTTCTCGGCCAGCTCGATTGAGAATTGCTCGATGGGCAGACCCCCGGTTGAAAGCACGGTTAGCACGATATACTGGGCGCCGGTTTTTTGCTCTAATTCCTGCAGGACTCCGTTGAGTGAACGCTCGTCGGAATCGTTTATCACGTTGGCGTAATCCTCGACGTAGTGCTGGGGCATCGGCAAATCGGCCTGGCTGTAGCCGGTCGCTGCTAAAACCGACATGAGCGACAGTGTTAGTATTATCCTAAAAACGAGTCGTCGCATAATCAGACCTTAAGTTTATCAACAATGTCGGCGAGCTGCTCGACCAACGAGTAGACCGATTCGAACGCGTTTTCCATTTCGGTTTCGCTCAGGCGAATTTTTTCATGCCGCCATTTTATCGCTGACGTCAGAGTATTTGTATCGATTGAAAACTCGCTGGCCGCTTTGGCGAACGTCGCTACGGCCCGTGCGGTCCGGTCGATGTCTTTCAGCCACAGCATCGCCCGCAGAAGCGGAGCCATTCCTTTTGCCGTCGAGATGAGAATGTCACGAACGAGTTTCTTATTGGCCGCCGCGGCGATGTAGCCTTGCCTGAGCCGGATCAGCATCGCTTTGAGCTCGCGCTCGCATTGAATTCGAACGTCTTTTTTGTCGAATTCCAGAGAGGCAAACGGGTCGTCGCCCATAATCGTCTCGTGGGCCAGTTGAAAATCCAGGAACTCGACGCCGAATACATCCCGCGACCGCTCGATATAGGATTGCGTCATAAGCAGCGGCGGCGAGATTTTTTTTCTTCTCATCGGCTTTGCCATTGAGGCGACAGCGTTGAGCGAAGCCAGAGTTTGTCCGCCGAGGACCAGAACGGTGTTAATGTCGCTTTGCCCGGGCCTGAAATCCTCCGTCAGGCTGCTGCCGACAATCGTGATGCTCTGCAGGTTGTCGCCGAGGGCCGTTAAAAGCTTCTCGGCGAAGGCCGTTACGGAATCCCGAATCTGAGCGTGCAGGGCGTCAACTTTGAGATTGGTTTTGTTTTCAGTCATTTTGCTTTTACCTCTTGGGTTTCAGGAACAAATACGAACTGCGAGTAGTTTACAATATTTTCACGGCCGAGACAACCATCAGTCTCAATTGGCAGAAAAGATGCCAAATTGACAGCTCGAAAAATAGAACGATGCCGTTTAAGAGGCTATTTAACGCTGTTTTTGCGGACTTTAGGCGGGCCAAAATCTGGCACATATTTTGCATATTAACATACATGAGGTTTGTAGTTGAAAAAAGTTTTGTGTTAACAATTAAAGCAAGAAAGGAGATGTTACTATGGCACTGGTACATTTCAACAAGAGAAATAGAAACGGTTTGGCGAGACTTCACGGCGAGATGGATGATTTGTTCGACGGCTTCTTCAGGGGGCTGGATCGGCCTTTTGTGGGATACAAGGCATGGCCCGCCATCGACGTGGCCGAGGAAGAAAATGCGATAGTAGTCAGGGCGGAGGTCCCCGGCTGCAAGGCCGATGACATCGACATCTCCGTATATGGAAATACGCTGACCATCAGCGGAGAAAAGAAGCTCGAAGAAGAGAAAAAGGAAAAGGGCTACTATCATGTAGAGAGCACTTACGGCAGCTTCAGGCGGGAATTAACCCTGCCGACCGACGTCGACCCGAGCAAGATCGAAGCGGCCTGCAAGGAAGGCGTCCTCTCAATAACCCTGCCCAAAGCCGCCTCGGCAAAAGCCGTAAAAATCAAAGTCAAAGGATAACAAGCTTAGCAGCGTAGGTGCCGCACGTGTGGAGTGTACGTCAAGATGTGATAGTGGACAATCATAAAGGTTCCCACGCTCCGACGGATCGAACGTGGGAACTTGTTTTCTAATGGTTCACAAGAGCCCGCCTGTGGTAATTGAGAGCGATTACCGGCAGGCTCTGTAAACGTCCGCGCTCAGTGGTATAGGTTTGCTTGTATTGCGGAAAAGAGCAAAGATAGGCAGGTGACACCTTACACATCAAATCAGCTTCCGCCAAGCACTGTTATTAATTCTTCCATCGGATTTTTACCGACACGCCCGTTGCAACAGTTGCAGACATCTTTTGCTGTTATGCCCATCTCAACCGCTTTTCTTACCAGTTCGACGCCGGTTGGTACAGCCAACTCGCGAATCATCTTGTTCCCTTCGGCAAGTTCCAGTAATTTGTGACCCACGCGGCCGTTACAGCAATTTACAGTGTGTTCCAGTTGATGTGCCATTCTTCCTTGTGCCATTTGTATCACCTCCTTTCTTGCATTTTTTTGCCTGCCCTGCCGCCAATAACACCAATTCAGGTAGGATGTACCGTTCAGGTATGCACTTTTCCTGTCCAATTTCCTCAAGATACGAACATCCTCCCATACACATCGGAAGATACAGGCATTCTTTGCACTTCAAGTCATCCAAGGGATTGCGCACCTTGACAGACCGATAAGAATTTGTATGGTTGCTCTCGTCACCTGCCTCGTTCAATTCCGCAATACGTTCACTCGATGAAGAACAATGGCATAGAGTCCCATCACTATTGATCATGAGGGTTTGCTGGAGATCAAAGGGGCAATTATAGGCTATTGGGGCCAGCGAAGGAGTGGAAAAGCCGTATTCTGTAATTGTATGAAGGATTTTAATCCAATGTTTGGCAAATTGCTCCGTATTAAAAATCGTTGACGATACGTCATCACCTATATTTCCATGGTCGACGGTTCTCGTCACGTGGATGATACTATTCTCCGGGGAGATCCCATTTGCTGCCAAATCGGAAAGTAGGCCGTTGATATGTTGAACATTCCAACGGTTCAAGTTTATCCGAACAAGAAGTTCCATTCCCGCATCAACGACGTGCTTACAGGCGGCCAGCACTTTCTCGTAAGTTCCCGTTCCCGATGCATGGATTCTCAGGCGATCATGGGCCTGCTTGTCGCCATCTAGTGTTATCTGGACGTTCTGTATCCCGATGTCGGCCAATTCTTCTGCAACTGTTGGTGTAATCATATAACCGTTGGTTGTGATAAAATGTGAGAAGATGCATCCATGATCAGATGCTTCAGTTCTAAGTTGTTGCGACAATTGTTTTAGGGTCTGCAGTTCAATTAGAGGCTCGCCCCCGAACCAGTTAACATGGAGGCGTTTCAATTTGTTTATCTTCTTGGTAAGATAACGATAGACTTTTTCGTATGCTATATCTTTCAGACGTATTGGATTACGTTGCTGGTAACAGTAAAGGCATCTGAAATTGCAGGCTTGTGTTAATTCAATAGTGACTGAAAGCGAGTCCCTCTTTTCTTTCGCTGCCTTATGAGTCTTAGCAATAAGTTCCAATTCATCAATATCGTCTCCGACCAAAAAACCTTGCTGAAGCAGGAATTCCAAGAAATCATCCGATATATTAGAAGGCTTCTTGACATCTCTCTGCCTCTCAGGATTCAGGCGTATCAATGCGCCTGTCCTTGTATTAAAGAGCAGTGCGTGAATGTCATTTTCTTTTATGAATATGTTATATCGCGACCACTGAGCCATTAGTACCTCTCTGATTCAGATCAATACAATTCCTGTTCAGTTTTGGAATTGGCTGTTGCTTATGCGGTTTCGGTGTAATAGTCAGCGGGTGTTTGATCTTCCTTAGGATTCACTTACTTGCGTCGGGCCACAATTTCTCTCTTCCGACGGCTGCTTTTCTTTATCCGCTGTTGATGAAATCTCCGCTTTGTTTCACAGCAAGACAGCTTTTTGGCGAAGGCTGTACTCGTTTTTTCACAGAGCTTTGTTGCTCTTTCTTTATCAGGCTGAGGATCTTCTCGTTTACGTTGAAAATAAGAGTTTGAGAGTTAGTATGCAAGGAAATTTTTCCGCCAGTGACAACCCTATGGCACTCCAGGTGAAAAAAGTTGCTGGAAAAAAGGCAGATCGCGGTTTTTACGCTAAAAACGAGGGTGTTGTTTTTAGCAATTTTTGGTTACAGACCGGTCGTCGGGCACGGATTTCCGGGCCATTTTTATTTTTTTGCTCTCAGGCGGATGCTTTGATAATCGGAGTTTGCTACATCGCGAGAATACGGTCGATTCGTTCGGACAGATCCGTCAGATAAGCTTTGTCGCCGCCGCCAAGTTCCGTTGTAAGGAAACCATCATAGCCGACCTCTTGAAGCGCGAGCCGGACCTGCTTGAAGTTCACATCGCCTTCGAGCAGATTTGTCCATTGATAGCCCTTGCGCTTGAAGTCTTTCAGATGGATCTTGACGATTCGTTTGCCTAACGTGCGAATCCAATCCTGTGAGTAGCCGAATAGAATGACGTTGCCGACGTCGAAGTATGCTTTGAGCCAGGGGCTCTCGAACTCATCGACGTAACGTGCGAACTCCAGCGGACTCAACAGGAACTTGTTCCATACGTTCTCAACCGCGATAACAATGCCGAGCTTCTCGGCCAGCGGCAACAGTTTGCGGATGTTCTTCTGCGAGCGCTCGTATGCCTGGCCGTACCCTACATTCTCATTGACAATAGCCGGCACGAGCAGGACCGTTTCGGCGCCGAGAGCTTTAGCGCTTCTCAGTGCTGTTTCCATGCCGGCCAGACCTTTTTCTATGACCTTGGGATCGAGGTCGGAAAACGGTGCTCCCCATCCGCCGTAGACAATCGAATGAATCGGGACACCCGCTTCGCGTGCCAGTTTGCCCATCTCCTCGGCTGCTGTCAAATCCTCCATGGGAGAACCTTCGATCCCCTCGAAGCCGCACTCTTTCGCCAGCTTGAATTTGTCCGCATTGGAAAGGTTTTTTGGCAGCATCCCGAATTGCAGCGCTTTGCGTATTTTTGTTCCTTTTTGACCGGCTTGTGCTGTGATTGACCGGCCCAGCAGCCCTGTTGCAACTGTAGCCGTAGCGGCGTATTTCAAAAAGCCCCGGCGTTCAATTATGCTGTCTTTCATGGGTCTATCTCCAACCTGCTAAATATGTCTGATGGTTATTACGTTACGTATTAGCCTGTGCCTGTATTAATACGGCTCGGAGTAAGGCTTTTGGCAATATACCAGTTTCCACGAAGAATCCAAATCGAAAAACTGAACTTAAATTCTACACAGCAAGCCTTACGTAAAACGTCTGACGGGGCAAGGCAAACTCAGTTTTCTTGACATCAAACTGCTTCATAATCCTTAAATTGGCTTTGATTGGCTTTGAATTGGGTTTGTTTTTTCGCCGTCTCAAAGCATAAAAATCTTCATAATACCCTTTCATATAAGACTTTGCACTAATTTCGCCCTACCGCAAATTGGCTTTGTTTTTTCAAATTAGCCACGAATAAACACCGGATTTACTATCTTTTTTGCCTTTTTTCGACTATATTACTCAATTCCACATTCTAAATTCTCAATTCTTTCGACCCGGCACCAGTGGTGCGGGCTAAAATTCGTACTGCGTTCTAAGTTCTTCGTGATTGGACCTCATTTTTGCCTTTTCCCTTTTGCCTTTTTACTTATTTATGTATTCTGCATAAATCTGTTATCTATTATACGAACTGGCAAAATAAAAGTCGGCCATATTCTAAATAAATCTCCATTACACGGCGTTTATTATTCAGCCACAGAGGTCGGTAAGGTCAAAGAGAAGAGATCAAATAATCAATAGTAAATCGTAAATAGTCAATGACAAGGTCTCCGTGAGACGGCGTCCTTTATGCGTATTGCGTACTGCGTAGTGTGTATTGCGTGTTTCAATATGGTTTTTAGCGCTCTTTGGGCTGTTCGAAAGGCAGTTTTGCTCGCCATTTCTCGACTTGTTGTACTATTTGTTTTATTCTATCAGCTTCTTGAAACCGGGGTGGTCGCGTAGGGGGTCCCAGGCCGGGTCAAGGCGAAGTAATGGAATCGACATCTCTCCAGGGACCGAAAGCAGGAACTCAAGCTGGTCGATGGCCGCATCATATTCGCCAACCATCACGTAGATCTTAGCTAAAGCCTCCACTCGAAATAGACCTCGCCATGCCTCCTTGCTTACAGGTAGCAGCTTCACTCCGAACTTTCCTTCCCGGAGTGCATCTTCCTTACGACCGAGACCAGCATAGGCAACGCCGAGGGAACTGTGGAACCGACCATCCTCTGGCCATTCCTGGATTTTGGATTCGAGAATGCTTTGAGCATCCTGGTAATATTTCTTCGCCAACTCTTTTTTCTTCATATACCCACAGATTTGCGCGCATCGGAGAGCTTTGGGGATAAAGCGAAATTGACTATCAATATCTTCTGATTTCAAAGAGAGCCGGTCCAAAGCCTCTTGATAGTTCTTATCGAACACATCGATATCGACCAACAAATTAACAATGTCAGGGTCTTCTGCTGACTTGATGTTTTCCAACGCCTCTTCCACGACTGTCCGCGCCTTCTCAGTGCTGCCTTCCCAACGCAGGTATAGCTTTGCCTTGCCGGCATATATAGCTGGCCAATCAGGACTCAGCAAGATGGCACGGTTAAAATAACACTCCGCCTCTGCGTACTTGCGCAGGAGCTCAAAGGTTACTCCGACCTGTTGTATTGACCTTACAGAAAGAGGATCAAGCTCCGAAGCTCTCTTGATGTTGGCCAGTGCCGCTTCGAATTTTCCCTGGCGCCTTTGAACATAACTGATAAACCTCAGCAGTTCGCTGTTGTTGGGCTGGCTTTTCTGGACGATAGCAAATTCCTCTAAGGCGCGGTCGTAATCCAGATGACCATGGTAATAGTAATGCCCCAAAGCCAGATGCGCTTCAGGCAGTTCAGGATCAAGTTGGAACGCTTTGTCTATCGCTTCCTTTGCCAGGGCAAGGCGCTCTTCGCTCCGGTCATGATACCACCAATACATCCAGACATGAGGCCTTGAGAGCTGGGCGTAGGCTAAAGCAAACACAGGGTCCAGCTTGACCGCCTTTTCGTACATTCCTATGGCTATCCTTAAATCATTTTCTAGTTCCGTTCGACTCCCAATTCGTAAATATTCGTTGCCGCGCAGGTAATACTCATAGGCCTCTATGTTCTCTGTTGGCCGGGACGCAAGTGCTTTCCGTTCCGGTTCAAGCAGAGTTATGTCTAATGCCTGCGCGATCCGCTCAGCTACGTCAGACTGCAGGCGGAAAACTTCACTCATATCATTATCAAATGTTTGGGCCCAGACGTGTGTATCGTCGTAAGCCTTGATTAACTGGGGTCTTATTCTGAGTTGGCTGTTTGGATCCGATGGCTGCTCACGTTGGACTGTACCTTCCAGAATATAATCAACGCTTAACTCTTTAGCTATCTGCCGTGTATTTTTTTCTCTTTTCTTATACTGAATTGCGCTCTGGCGTGAGATGACACCCAGTCCATGAATACCGGCTAAGCGAGTTGTAATCTCATCAGTCATGCCAGCAGCGAAATAATCATCTTCAGCAGGCCCCAGATTCTCAAACGGCAGAACCACCAGTCGTTTCTCCTTCGAAGAAGATTGATCTTGCTGTCGCGGAATAAAACGCACAGCAATAATGGACAGGACAACGATGATAACGGCACCAATAATCATAGCCATCCTTCGTAACTTCAAAGGTATTGTCACTGGCGGCGAACTCAGCGTTTCGTTGATTTCGATGGCTGCGTCTCCAATGTCCCGGAGCCGCCGGCGCGGGTCTTTCTTAAGGCAGTGACTCATTAGAGATCGGATATTCGCCGGCGTGTTCTGTGGCAACGTTTGCCAGTTGGGTTCTGTTTGTAGAATGCTGGCCAGCGTGTCGGAAATTGTCTCGCCCTCAAAGGGTACCTTGCCTGTCAGCATCTCGTACAGCACACAACCGAATGACCAGATGTCGCTGCGCTTATCGGTAGACTTGCCGCGGGCCTGTTCCGGGCTCATGTAAGCCGGCGTTCCAATCACCCGGCCAGGCTGAGTGACGGTGGTCGGTTTCTCTGAGGGTTCACCGCCTACCGCCTTGGCCAAGCCGAAATCCAGAACCTTCACCTTTCCATCCGGCGTTATCTTGATGTTACCGGGTTTGAGATCGCGGTGTATCACATCGTGCTCATGAGCTGCCGCCATTGCCTCAGCTATCTGCAAAGCTATCGTTAATGCCTCTTGAAGCTTAAGCGGCCCCTTCGTTATTTGTTCAGCGAGTGTCTCGCCCGGGACGTATTCGAGAACCAAATAGGCGATGCCCTCAGCCTGCTCAATGATGTCATGGATCACTCCGATATTCGGGTGACTCAGTGAGGCCAGGAGTTTGGCCTCACGCGTAAACCGTGTCCGAGCGGTCGCGTTGTCCATTAGCCCGGGAGGCATACTCTTGATGGCAACAGAGCGGTCAAGTCTGGTATCACCAGCCAGGTAGACGACTCCCATACCTCCCCTACCAATCATTTCGCGGATTTCAAAGTGCCCTACTTTCTGCCCAACAAGATCCTGTCCCGACGCTGTATCTTCAAAGTCGCCCTCATCTACCTGCACAAGAGAATCGAATAAAGTATCAATTTTCTGAAGGTTCAGTACTTTCTGTCTGATCTGGTTCTCAAACTCAGGGTATTGCCTCACAAATTCTTCTATATCAGGCTTCTGGCCCTGCAACTGCGCATCGATAAACTGCCGCACCGCTTTTCTAAGGCTATGTTCTTGATTATCGCCAATTGTTCCAGCCATTAGATATTCTCGAAGATACCGATTAGCTCTTCCAACGCACGAGAAACCAGCTTTCGCACCGCTTCGCTGCTCTTGCCCAGTCGGTCCCCAATTTCTTTGTAGGAAAGCCCCTCGATTTTTGTCAGGACAATAACTTGTCTGTACTCAGGTTTCAGTACGTCTATCGCCTTGGTAAGCTTATCTAAATCCTCCCTTTTTGACATTATAGCGCTCGGCGTTGTAGTGTCAATGGCGTCCAAAGCTGCGACAAAGCTATCCTCAACAGTTGGTCTATAGCCATTGAGTTGAATTTCTTTACGAATATCGCGCTTATTCGCGTGCAATCTTTGCAACTGATTCCGAAGTCTGTTTTCAGCTATTCTCGAGAGCCACCGCAGGAAATCCCCCTCGGTCTTGTATGTGAAGTTTCCTAAATCCTTCAAAGCAGACATAAGAACATCCTGGACTAAATCCATGGATTCCAGCTTAGAGCGAAGCTCCCTGCCCATACGAAGCCGTATTATCCAGAGCACGCGCGGGCCATAGACCTTGCACAGTTGGTTTAAAGCTGACTCACCGCCGTCTTGCGCCAGCGCAACCAAATGCCGAGTTTTCTCGTCAACAGTAAGCCTCATCCTCAACTAACCTCTAAAAAATCCAAGATCTTATGTAAATTTTACCAATTTTAGAAAAAAGTTACAACAAGATCGTCCGGTTGCTCATTTTTTTTTGCTTATAAGAATAGAGCTTATGTGAACATAAATTGAATGTTTTTTTATTATTCTGATGCCCCGATGGCAGAAAGGACGGTTCAAAATGAAATGGTTAAATTGTGCAGAAATCAGGTTGGTGTTAGTTGGATTTGTGGTCGCTATTGTGCTTGGCGGCGGCGGTAGTGCGATGGCAGAAATCATCTACGTTGATGCGGATGCGCCAACGAGAGGACGAAGTGGCATAAGAGCAGATGGCCAAACTTGGGGGACAGCTTACAAGTATCTTCAAGATGGCCTGGGAGCAAGCATCTCCGGGGATCAAATCTGGGTGGCCGACGGCATTTACAAACCAGATGCGAATACTGGCAATCCTACCGGCACCGGCGATCGGTTCGCAACGTTTGAGCTTAAAAATGGCGTGGCGATTAACGGTGGCTACGCGGGGTTCGGTGAGCCAGAGCCCACTGCCCGGGATATTAAAGTGTATGAGACTGTCCTGAGCGGTGACCTGCTTAGTAATGATGGGCCGGACTTTGCCAACAATTACGAGAACAGCTACCACGTTGTTACCGGTAGCGGGACAAACGACACAGCCGTATTAGACGGCTTTATCATTACTGCCGGCAATGCTAACGGCTCTATCCAGTTCGATGCCGATGTGGGCGGCGGGATGTATAATCGCAACGGCAGCCCGACGCTGACCAACTGCATATTCTACGGCAACTTGGCCCACTTCGGCGGCGGTATGTGCAACTTGTCAAGCAGCAGCCCGACGCTTAACAACTGCACGTTCAGCGGGAACTGGGCTCGGTTGAGCGGCGGGCAAGGCGGCGGGATGGCCAATTCGTCAAGCAGCCCGACGCTTATAAACTGCACGTTCAGCGACAACTCGGCAGGATGGGACGGCGGCGGAATGTGGAACTACAACTCCAGCAACCCGACGCTGACCAACTGTTTGTTCATCGGGAACTCGCCAGACCACAACGGCGGCGGGGTGAACAACTGGTTGAACTGCAGCCCGACGCTTACAAACTGTACGTTCAGCGGGAACTCGGCAAATAATGGCGGCGGGATGGCCAGCTGGGAAAACTGCAGCCCGACGCTGATCAATTGCATCTTCTGGGGCAATACCGGGCGACAGATACACGATGGTGTATACAATAATAAGGGGTGCTCGACAACTGTTAGCTACAGCGATGTGCAGGGCGGCTGGACGGGCGAAACCAATATGGATGCCGACCCATGTTTCGCAGATCCAGATAATGGTGACTATCATTTGATGTCTGAGGCCGGGCGCTGGGATCTGAACAACCAAATCTGGATGAGAGATGACTTAACCAGCCCCTGCATTGATATGGGCGACCCAATGAGTCCAATCGGCTGGGAGTTCTTCCCGAATGGTGGCTTCGTCAACATGGGTGTCTACGGCAGTACATCCAAAGCCAGTAAGTCATATTTTGGCGAGGCGATTTGTGAAACGATTGTCGCCGGAGACATCAACGGCGACGGCCAAGTCAATCGAACCGACCTGGAGATCATGGCGTTGCACTGGACTGATGATGAGCCTTTGCCGCTACCATAAGGACTGTGCAGGACACCGTTTTTCTCCGGCCTGATTGACGAGAACCGCATCTATAAACGTGCCGTTCGCCCTTAACAAATCTCGGCACTGGCACTATAGGCCACCTCAGAAAGAAACAAAACGGCAAGGATGCTCAAAGGGCTGGCAGATTGATACACTGCCAGCCCTTTTATACTTTGTAAATAATTAGGAACGCGTATTATTTTAAAATTATTAGGGCCGTTTACCAATTTATGAGGTTTAAGGCGAAAAAGGACTCTATATGGCTTGTTCAGCAAGCCTTAATTATATTGGCAGAGGACATTTTAGCGGGACATTTTGTTTAGGCTTATTTTGCCCTGTTTAGTCGCTTATAGCGGCGTGAAAATGCTATTTGTTTATGTGGGTAAGTGCGTTTTTATTGGCCGGTCCCATAAAAAGGATAAAGTTTTACCCATTTTTTTGCCGAAGAACATAAAAAGATGTTCTGCTGGTTTATAACGCTAAGAAGGCGTTTTCCGCAGTAAAAAAAGGATTTTTCGTGTCATCCATTTTGTGGGCTGGAGAAACACTATGAAGACCATAGCGGTTGTCAATCAGAAAGGTGGTTGTGGCAAGACGACGGTATCGATAAACCTGGCAAGCGCTCTTGCTGAGGCCGGCCAGAGAGTTTTGCTGGTCGATATGGACTCTCAGTCGCATTGCGCGGTCGGTCTTGCTGTGCCCGAAGAACAGATCGAGCAGAGCATATACGATGTGTTGATAAGCAGGAGCAGAAACGAACCGATCAAGATGACAGAGATACTCTGGCAGATTAGTGATAGACTGGAGCTGGCTCCGGCCAGCATAGATCTGTCTGCGTTCGAGCAGCAGATGGTCGGCATTAGCGAGCGTGAGTCGTGTTTGAAAGAAGCCCTGGACGACATGAAGGATAATTATGACTACACAATAATCGATTGTCCTCCGGCGGTGGGCCTGTTGACCTTCAACGCGCTAAGAGCGGCGACTGATGTTATTGTCCCCGTCGAGACCGGCTATTTTGCCCTGCACGGGCTTAGCAGGCAGCTCGAGACCCTGAGTATTCTCTGCAAGCGTTGCAGCCAGCATGTGAATGTCAAAGTTCTGGCCAGTATGTATGACATCAGGACCAAGATGGCCAGAGAGATATTGGCCGATTTGCGCAGCCGTTTCGGCGACAAAATGCTCAATACAATCGTAAGCTTCAATACCAGGATCAAAGAAGCTTCGAGTTTTGGCCAGCCCATCAGCGAATATGATCCTGCCAGCAAGGGCAGGAAAGATTTTAGTGCTCTGGCCGAGGAAATCCTGGGCACGAAGACGAAGCAGCAACGCAATGAGTTTGTCAATTCCCTGGCAGATCAGCTCGAATCCATTAGTGCCACCGCCGATGAGTTGCTGCAGGCAGCAAAGCCGCCCGTAAAAGCTGTTGAACCGGTTCAAGTCGAACAGCCCGAACACAGTCTGGGCGAGGATGAGCTTACCTTAGTCGAAGAGCCCATTGAGCTGGATCTCGAAGAAGAGATAGAAGTTCACGAAGACCGGGCTCTCGAAGAACCACAAGCGGCCCAGGCACCTGAGGAGGAGACTTTAGAGAAGAGTACTTCCGCCAAGCTTTCAGAGTATTACGGTGTCAGCCAGATAAATGATGCTGTGGTATTTGTAACGTTGTATCCGCGTGCTAATAGCGTTCAGATCGCCGGTGATTTTAATAACTGGCAGCCGGAACAGACTATGATGGAGAAGGTGGGTGACAGCGGCGTTTGGCAGACCCAAATGAAGCTGAACCCGGGACGATATCGCTACAGGCTCGTTGTTGACGGGCAGTGGCAGCAGGACCCTTATAATGAGTTAAACGAATTGAATCCGTTCGGCGGCTTTAACTCGGTTATCGAAATAAAATAAATCCCGGCACGCTTGTTACCAAGGCACGGTAAATTTCTATAGAGCCTTTTTCTTGCCTGCTCGGACATAACTTTTGGAGGGTAAACAGCTTACTGCTATTATAGAAAAAATCTTTTTTTATTTGCCATTAACGTCCTATAAGATTACAATTCACGCTACGATAAGCAAGATGAATGGATTTGATCGTTTGCTCAGGAAGACAAACGGTCGGTTTATTAAGGATTGGTTATAAAGTTTGCTGGTTAGAAGAGAATGGATACTCGGGTCAGTTTACAATGGATTGTTAAGCTTTTCACCTTCATGGCGGGATTCAATTTTCTTATTGTGTCACAGAAGTCTATTATTCACAGCGATAGCGATAAAAACGGGATTACCTGAGTAATTTACGGAGGAAGAAAGGAGGCTGATTAGAGCAGGAAAACAACACTTATATTAAGACGCCAGGAGGGTGTTTGTATGGATGAGTTAAAGATGAAACGGAATTTCAATTAAGGAGATTGATAATGAAAAGATTAATTGCAGTGTTGATTCCTGTATTGATGGTTGCCGGAGGTGCTTACGCAACCGGTGGAACTCCTACTCCGAATCCAGCCAATACACAGATTGGGATTGAAAATAACATTAATACCAGCCAGTACCAGAACGTTTCTCTCAGTGGCAGTGGTGACTCGAGTTCTACAGCTTATGGCGGCAACTCGAGTTCTACGGCTTATGGCGGCAAATCCAATTCTGATGCGGCCTCCAGTTCGGGAGCAAGTATTAATACCACTTCAGTTTCAAATTACGAGACGCGCACGCCGCCGCTTTCCGTGTTTCCTCCTTATTTACCTTATTGGAATCATGGTGGATGGGGCACGGTAAAGGCTTATTTTCCCAATGGCCCGAACAGTGACGACCAGATTTACGAGCGAGTTTTCGATCCTGATAATGACAGTGACATGAAAGATCTCAGGGGTGTTGTCAAAGCATTGTCTTATGAAGGCCCGCTGGAAAGTATAGGAGGTTTCCTGAATGGCGTTGGAGTAATATTCGGGGGACCTGATAATTACCATCACGGCAGAGGATTTGAAATATCAAGTTCTCTTGTTCGGACTCGCAGACCTAATGCCAAGCCTCTTTTAGTCTTTATCGACACCAATGTGGACACGAATCTTCTGAAAAAAGCTGGTTATGCTTACATTGGAAAAGTAAGTTTGGAAGGTAAGGTGGATCGCAACTGGGATCAGGTATATGACGCCGCGGTGGCGGAAACTTTGCCGTGGGACGTGGACATCCTGCTTATCTCCGGGGGCATGAAAGGTGTCACGATCGGCTCCAATACTTCTTTCCCCGGTGCCGCCGGCGCGTACAGCCAGGCCAACTATTCAATTTCGTTGCTTGGCTCGGCCTCGAGCGGGATTACCGAAGGTAAAGGAAAAGCTCTTTTGAGCGCAGAAGGTTATAGATTTTGGCCGGAGGCTGTCCAAAGCAGAAGAATTCCACAGTCCTTCTACAATAAAATCCGCGCGCAGCTCATACCAGGGCAATCCGGTATGAGACTTACCAAGCCTCGGCAGAACGGCGTAGGAACTGTGCGACAGACCGCTCCTCTGACGAGAAAAAGACCGTCCCCGGGAGTGGAAATCAGTCAGGAACTCTACGATATGGCGGAATTTGGCGAGAACCAGCGAATAGAGAACCTGACAGTAAAATAGTTTTAATACAGGCCAGTAGTTTCGAAAGAAACTGCCGTGATAACTTTGCCCAGGATAGAAAATAATGGAAAGGAGGTTGCCTATCGAGCAAGAAGGAGTTGGGTTATTTGTTATCTGGTATTGCTGATCGCTGATGAGCAGCCCGGATGGAATCCGAAATGTGTATGAAAATGGAGTTTAATAAAATGCTTAGAGGTTTCTCGATTTCAGTGGCGATCATTCTATTGCTGTCCTCTGGCGCTTTTGCAGTTATTGGCCAGGCGGAAGGTTTTTCGATTGGTGCACTGAATATGGTCCAAAGGGTCGGAGGAGCCGGCTGGGCGGAAGGTGGAAATCTGTTAATGGTCGGCCACAGCCAGAAGGTACACGCTGCTGGCACTGCGGCCATACAGAAAGAAACAGGCATATTGGCCCAGGGTGCAAGGGCTGTCGGTGTTTGCGGCACAACAAAGATTTTGCAGAAAGCGTCAGTGGACGGCCTGCAAAGCCAGCTTGTCGTGCCCGGCAGACGCGGCTTTCAAGCACAGGGCCAAAGTCTTAACGTTGGCCTTGATAATGTTGTACGTAAGACCGGCGGTATAGGCGGCGCGGTGGGCGCACAGGGTTTCGTTGGAGGCCAGAAACAGATTTTGGTTACTCCGGGCGGAATAAGTGCGAATTACCAGGCTGTCGGGGCGGCACAATTTGCGTCAGTCTCGGGCGGCCCGGGTTCCAACGTTGTCGTTAACAATTCTCTGAATGTTCAAATGGGTCAGAGTCAAATTGTTACAGGCAGCTACGTGCCTCCAAAGCCGAAGCCACATTGTTATCCTTAATAGACGACCGGCGTGACCATGGGGAGTTGTAAAAACTTCCTTTATGGTCACGTTTTGAAAAGCTTTAAAGTCGGCCTCCTGCTTTAAGGAGTGTGTGATCCGGCTTTAAAGCTTTTTTTATGCCCCCCAGGAAATTTCCAGAAAAGACAACTCGGGCTCTATATGCGGCCGGCGTTCCCCCCGTGAACGGAAAGGCCGCCCGTTCGAAAAAGGGAAAAGTTCAGCAAAATCAAATATTCTCTATACCCAAATCCCTGTTTCGGTGTGTAATAGGACGAAGAGTGATTACTTTTCATACGGGCGTGCACGATGGTAGAAGATAAGCTGCTTATTTTCAGGTTTAAACAAGGCAATCACGAGGCCTTAAGGCAGATCTACGACAAATACAAGGTCGAGCTGCTTAAGCTGGCTGTAGTGCTCATTGGCAACAGGAATATGGCTGAGGATATAGTTCATGATGTTTTTGTTAAGTTTGCCGAATCAGCCGATCGTATCAAACTGACCGGCAGCCTTAAGAATTATCTGGTCACGAGCGTAATTAATCGAGTTCGAAATCACCTGCGTGACAACAAGAGGCATAGTGAAACCGATCTCGACGGGACGGAGCTGCTTGCCTGCTCCGAACGAGGGCCCCGGCAATGGGCGGTCCTCGGCGAGCAACTGACGCTCCTGAGCAACGCGTTGCAGGAACTGCCGTACGAGCAGCGGGAAGTAATCAGCCTTCGTATGGAAATGGACATGACGTTTCGCCGGATTGCGGCACTACAGAACGCATCCGTTAATACGGTTAAAGGCCGATATCGGTATGGTATAGCAAGACTGCGGTCATTGCTTAATAGCGAGGTGGAAAAATGAAATCCGCAGATAAGATAAAACAGTTTTTCAAAAATGCTGAGCTGAGCATACATTCCGAGACTGACGAACAGGTATTCGCAGATATGCTTCATGCCCGGCAAAAGATCAGAGATAAAGTGCCGGCTGTGCCGGAAAATATATGGAGAATCATAATGAAGAGTCCACTAACCAAAGTTGCCGTCGCCGCGGTTCTCATCATCGCGTGTCTGATCGGCGTGCTCATGTTTAGCCAAACATCAGGCGTCGCCTGGGCCATCGAGCAAAGTATCGAGGCGGTGAGTAAATACAAAGCAGTTCTCGTTGAAGGGTCGGAGACGTTCTTGAATGAGGATGGCATGTTACAGATGCGAAAACAAAAATCGTGGGCGGTTGCCAATGAAGATCAGACAAAGGTAAAAAAGATACGAATCGAAGTCGATGGTGTTCCTACCATCATTACGAACGGCCGGGAGACCTGGCGATACGATCAGCAAACCAATACTGTCACTAAGAACCTTTCCTACGGCACCGCCGAAGTCTGGATTGGGAGCCGATTACTGGAACAATTAAAGACCTTTCGTGAATCGGGCTTAATCACCAAATGGGAAGTGACCGATAGTAAAGATTCCGCGACTGGTAAACAACGAATCTTCCTGACTTGTGCCTGGCTTGATAAGCGTTATAACGGGCCAAGATCCCTTTGGCTGGAAATTGACAGGCAGAGCAATCTCCTGGTCGGTCTCAAACAATGGGAGAACGCCGACTGGGAAGGACCGGCTCAATATGTTGCAGAGAAGATCACCTATTATGAGAACCTTCCGGATGAACTGTTTGAGTTTGAGATACCGGATGGGGCGACTGTGATTGAACATTAGGTCATCCGCCAATCAGAAAATCATATTGACTCGACACGCAAAACAATCGGGGCCTATACCTTTTGATTTCGGTATAGGCCCCGAACAGATGCAAAATCTATCGCTCCGTCGTCTCAACGACGAACCAAAATCCGCACTTACGGTTGCGGCTCTGGTTCCGGTTCTGGTTCCGGAGCCGGCTGAGTCAGCCGGATGTCGTCAATGTACATCTTCCCTGCGCCGCCGGGGATTGTCATATTGCCCTGTGTCCCCAGGCCAATCGCTATCTCGTCAACGTCGGTCAGAGTTATACCCTGATCGGCTAACGCCTGGAGCGGAATAATCCATTCGGTCCATTCGTTAATCTGTGATGCAGCTGGATCGTCATGAACCACTACGGCAGGAGTTCCGGCGCTGTTGGAGACCGCCACGTACAGCGGCTCGGCATCGTTGCTGGCTATACCGATATCCTGGTTCGCCCACTGCGCGCCGACCGAGCCGGTAGTCGTGATATTGCTGAATACCGCCTGGCACGTCAGAGCCGCATCATGACTGGTAACCGCCAAACCGATATAGACATTTGCACCCATCGGAATTGGTTCGGCTACACCCAGCATCTGCCAGGTCGAGCCGTTGGCGGAACTGTACGCTATAAAGTTGCCGGCCAGGGTACGCTCTATCTTCACCCAGTACGGTGCGGTTATCTCGGCGGTCGTATCGGCCGCACTGGCACCGCCTGTTTCCGGACGTCGCTGGAAGGACACGCCGGAAGTTGCTGACATGGCCATCATCGCGTGCACGGAGTCTGCGTCGAGCGTACTGCGAATCATCACGCCGCCCTTGGCCCAGGCGTGTGTGTTTTCAACGCTTTCGACTCTGGCGACTATCGAGCCGGGACCGGAGAGCGTCTTATAAGCGAAGTGGAACTCATCGTGATATTCACCTGCTGCGGGCCCGACGTCCCAGATATCCGCGCCGGAGGCGGTTATCGTATAGGTGCCGACCGGGCCTTCTGTGAAGCTGCCGACGGAAGCCGGGTTGCCTCTGAACCACAGCGACAAATTCGCAACGCCTGACTCGGTCCAGTCACGTTGATCCGTCAAGGTATACTCCACCTGTGAATACTTCGAGGAGCCCTGCTTATTATTGTCGTAAGAAATCGGCATTGACTGGCTGCCGCCGTTGACGATAGTCTCCTCGGTATAAGAAGCAGTTGTTTCATCGCCTACTGCAGCTCCTGTGCCGTTGCCGGCGAAGAAATCGGGAGTACCAAAAGCGCCGTAGCCGAGCCCATCATGCCATGCGTACCAAATCTGGTTGTCGCCGGCATCGTAGTCCTCGAAGTCGTCTATGACTAAGAAGTCACCGGTCGTAAAGCTCCAGACGTTGCCCGGCCATGGACTATCGGGATTGACGGCGTTGACTTCATCGATGCGCCAGTAGTATGCCGTATTAATTGTAAGCTTGCCGGGGTCGTAGCTCTCTTCGCCAAGGGCTTTTGCCCCCTTGTACTCGGGTGAGGCTGATGTGGCGTTCTTTACGGCATCCGCGTCCGAGCCGAAGTACACCTCGTGCGAATCGGCGACGGCTCCCGCAGCCCACTTAAGAACCACGGACGGCTTTACGTCCACAGCACCGTCGGCCGGATCCGGGCCGCTGACCGCACCCAGAGTAGTGAAGCTCCAGACTTCGCCTTTATGCGTAGCGAAGCCGTCGAACTCATCGACACGCCAGTAATAAGTCTTGGCAAGATTAAGCGCGCCGGGATTGAAAGTCGCATTACCGTTAGGAGTACCCATGGCAGCATTGCTCACTTCGTCGAAATCTTCGCCGAATACTATATAGTGCAATTTTGCACCGAAACCTGCCGTCCATGTAAGCTGTACACCCAGGTCGACAAATTCCGCACCTTCAGCCGGATTAGGGTTATAGGCCGTCTTGGGCGGAATCAAGAAGCTCCAGACGTCCCCCTTCCACGGACTATTCGGCTCTGACTCGTTGACCTCATCAATCCGCCAGTAGTATGTCGTTCCATTAACAAGACCGTCCGCATACGCATATCCGGGAAAGCCGGCAACATAAAACAAATCATCCTGGTTGCCTCGGAACGTATCGCCTGTGCCATTGTCGACATCGTCGAAATTCTCCCCCATATAAACGTCATGTGAGACCGCGAAATCTCCCGCATCCCAGGAGAGAGACACCCAGGTATCCGCATGCACGGCCCCATTGGCCGGAACGGGAGTGGAGGCGTACGGATAGTTCCCCATACCTTCCATGATAACCAGGATTTCCTCCGCCGTCAGTGCTCGGCTGGAAAACGAAACATCATCCAGGGCACCATTCATCTCGCGTCCCCCAAAATCTCCAGAACCATCACCACCAAGGTAGATGTTGCCATCCAATGTGATAGGGGCATGACTAACCGTATTGACAGACCCTGCCACACCATTGACATAGAACGTTGCCTTATCGGGTTCGACCGTCACGGCGGCAAAGGTCCAGTCATTCTCCGCGATCATGTCGCCTCCACGGTAGCTCCACGACGATTCAGTATCATTCCAGTGATAGGCCAACTGATAACCGAGTATATTGAAGCCGGTTGCAGGGCCGGGACCGCGGTGCATAATGAACGAGGCCCATTCAGGCTGAGAACCGTCCGGCTTGATCCACCCCGCCATCGTGGCTTGCGTAAGCTCAACATTCAGAGGGGGCACTTCAACCAATGTGGGCTGGTTGAGTTGCACGGCGCTGCCGTGTTTACCCGCAACCCAGGCCGGATCACCATTTACGAAGGTCCCGTCGTGCCCGTTGCCGGAAATATCACCTACAACGTTGCCTGACCCTTCATCACACGCCCACCAGGCTAAAAGATCCGGATCGGCGGCTTCGGCAACAGTTGTTGCCAGGCCCAGCACCAAAACAAAACAAGACAACAAAATCAATTTTCTACACATTATCATACTCCTTCAAAGAGAGATAAGATGACCATGCTTTGGCCACGCACCAAAACACCTCTTATTTATCAGTAAACGACTGATAAAACGTACATCTTTACTAAATTTTTTGCCTTTACGGGACAATCATTGCCGATTTGGCACCACCTCCTTTCTTCCAAAGCCCGGCATGAGCTGTTGAATGAAATTCAAATAATAACAAGAGCGAAGCGCAAAATCTACGCGTGGTTTCGTGGGTTCTTGTTTAAACCTCTGTTTCAGCAGGTTTTTCGCTGTAATTCTGTTGCTTGCTCGATATTTTTTCAGTGAAATTACCTGCCGGTTGAGCGGAAACCACACATATGCACCAATACGAGCACGAGCTTCACTAATCTTCCTTATACCAAATCTTGCAGCTCCCTGTCAAGGATTATATATGTGTGGGGACGTGATTAATGTAAAAAAGATATATTATTATCGGATATTTGAAGTGTTGGGCAGGATCAATAAAAAAGAGGCCTCTACCGAATCAATCAGTAGAAACTCCGACCACAACAAATGTTTCGAGCTGGAGGTGACTATTGAGGACCGTCATTTTCCGAGCGCCTGGGATTCGAACAAAAAGGAAGCCGAGCAAAAAGCCGCTTTCAACGCCCTGATAGAATTAGGAGTCCTCGAAAATACCGCCGAAGAACCCGCCTAATAGCACGCGACTTTTAAACTCCTTCCAATCAGGCCACTTTGTTATAAAATCGACATATGTCGTCCCGAACACTGCCGAGGGAGCTATTTTAGCAACAAAAATCCTCAAAATGACGCCAATTTTGCCGGTTTTTAAGCCAATTCACAAGTTTATTCATTTTCTTTCGTTTTTCTCAATTTTATTATCAACATTTCTCCCCTGAGAAACGCTGTATGTAGTGAGCGGTCGTTAGTGAATCGTGAATGGTCAGCTAAAGGCAAAAGGTTTGTGCTCTTTTGTCTTAATATGAAATCTTAACTCGAACACTATTAGCTGCATATGTTTAGAAAATCCTATGTTTGAAAGTCAGAAGGAGTCCCGGAGTTTGAATTGGAATGTGTATATGTTGTAGATGATTATTTGGCTTGACTATTTAGTGGTTTTATGTTTTGTATGGCAGCAGAGGTCAAAGATTTCAGATATGGGTTGAAAAAGTGATCAGGCACCTCTAATTCTCTTAAATAAAGAATAAAATTAATTCTTTGTCGAATAAGAAAATAATGACGATAATATTAGTAATAAAAGGTATTTATATATGGCAACAGCTCAGCAATTAAAGGCTCTGATTGAAAGTTACACAGAACATAATGCCGATAGATTTCTGTCTGTTGCATCCCAGATCGCAGCCCATGCTGCAAGAGCAGGAAAAACTAAGTTAGCTGAAGAACTCCGTAAACTCATTGAAGAGGCTCGTCGGAAACAAAAAGCTCAACCTGCATTATCGAAGTCAATACCAATCGCTCAACCAACTGGTGATTTAAGCGGCCTTTTTACTGCTTCTTTTCCAAAAACCAAGCTTTCTGATATGGTTTTGGATGCAGAGCTTGAACAACGTCTAAAACGCGTCATTCTTGAATATAGGCAAGCAGATAGATTGTATTCTCATGGCTTAGCTCCACGCCGTAAACTGTTACTTGTTGGGCCATCGGGATGTGGTAAATCAATGAGTGCAGCTACATTAGCTGGCGAGCTTCATCTCCCTCTTCTAACAGTACAATTTCATATTTTAATCACAAAATTTATGGGAGAAACGGCGGCAAAACTCCGTGTTATTTTTGAATCAATGAAACAGACGCGTGGTGTTTACCTTTTCGATGAATTTGATGCAATTGGAGCACATAGACACACCGGGCAGGATGTAGGAGAAATTCGGCGGGTTCTCAACTCATTTCTTGTGTTTCTCGAACAGGATGAGTCTGACAGTATTATTATTGCTGCCAGTAACCTCGAAGACTTTCTTGACAACGCTCTATTTCGGCGTTTTGATGATACATTAAGATATAATCTACCAAATTCCCCAATGATTCGGCAACTGATTGAAAACCGCCTTAGCAACTTTTCAATAACACGACTTAACTGGAAAAATATTCTTAAGGCTGCTGAACATATGACACATGCCGATATTGTAATGGCCTGTGAGGATGCAGCTAAAAGTGCAGTTTTACATGAAAGGAAACAAATCCGAACGAGTGAGCTTAAACAGGCACTTTTTCATCGTAATCGACAAAAATAGTTTCTTGCAAGAATTCAAGGCGAGGGAGAGAAAACAAATGCCTCAACACAAACACATCATCATTGATTCCCCAGGTGAGGAACGTAATTACACAAAACCTCCGGGTGGCGGTGGAGAGTTTTTAACTCCTCTAAGAGATAGACAAAGACATGCAAGAAGACTGCGAAGGGATCTCAGCCAAGCAGAAAGCAATGCAAATACTATAGCGGAAAGAACTGGACATACAATTCATGATTTATGTTTAGAAATAATCGGAGAACAAGATTACAAACTTAAGATTGAAAGCCTTCAAGATTTTAGACTAAAACCACCTATAGAATTATTGTCTGTTAAAAGAATTGACAATCGATTACATGCAACAATTTATGTTCCGGAAGGAAAGCTAAAAAACTTTATTAAGAAAATCGAACAGTATGAGAATAAAGCAAGAAATAATGACCTTCTTGCGCCTATCAATGTTATTCGCTTTCCTGTTTTGCGTTCTTTCTGGACAGATGAAGAAAACCTGTTTCCAAGCTCAGATACTGAACGTATATGGTGGGAAGTATGGATACGTATTGCACGAACAGAAAATCCAGACGAAGTATTTGCTTCATTCGTAGCAAACATAGCAGATTCAAATCTTCGTCTAAGCCAACATACAATCAGATTTCCTGAACGTCTTGTGTTTTTAGCTTATGGAACGGCTTTGGATTGGACACAAGTTTTTGTACCCTTACTTGACCGTTTTGCTGAATTTAGAAAAGCAAAGGAAATTCCGACAGAATTCCTTCGTCTAAGTCCTCGAGATCAACGAGATTTTGTTCTTAGCCTTTCACAGCGAGTAGTTCCACCTGATATAGATGCGCCATCTGTGTGTTTATTGGATCACGGGATTCACACAGAACACCCTTTATTAAGATCTCTTATAACCGATGATGATGCACAAGCGTATGATCCTGAATGGTCAATAGTTGATAATGATCAATCACACGGAACTGAAATGGCTGGATTAGTTATTTATGGTGATAAGCTTCCTGAGCTACTGACAGACAATCAACAGATTCGCCTTTTGCACCGTTTAGAATCTGTTCGTATGCTTCATACTAACCAATCCCATGCAGAGGAAGCTTGGGGTTATGTTACACAGGAATGTTTGGCAAAAGCCGAAAATCAAGCACCACAACGTCAACGAGTAGCATGTATGCCGGTAACTGCAAATGACGAGGGACGCGATCATGGCCGACCAAGTTCATGGTCGGGAGCCATCGACCAACATGCCTCAGGAAAATTAGATAACTTTCAGAGAATTTATATTATAGCTGCCGGTAACATACGAGATGTCACAACAAATCCTAATTATAGGTATCCAGAAAGCAATTTGGGAAGCAGTATTGAAGATCCAGGACAAAGTTGGAACGCGTTAACAGTTGGTGCATTTACAGATAGAGTACAAATCCGCTCGGTAGATTTTGATGGATATCAACCACTTGCACAACGAGATGGTTTATGTCCTACAAGTCGGACTTCAGTTTCATGGGAAGATCTGTCATGGCCGGTTAAGCCTGATATTGTAATGGAAGGTGGCAATTATGCAAAATCACCTTCCGGAAGGGTAGATGGCTGTGATGACCTTGCACTTTTAACAACTTCTCTCAATCCCACTGGAAGCTTACTTTCATTGTTAAGCGATACAAGCGCAGCAACCGCTCAAGCAGCTCGTTTAGCGGCTATCCTTATGGCAGATTATCCGGAACTCTGGCCGGAGACAATCCGGGGGCTTCTTGTTCATTCAGCAGAGTGGAAAGACGAAATGGAGAACCAGATTCATGGTAACTTAGAAACAGAACGACATAAAAGACTTCGCTGTTTCGGTTATGGTGTTCCGGATTTAGACAAAGCGAGATATACAGTCGAAAATTGTGTATCACTTGTCCATCAAGGCACTATTCAGCCATATAAACTTGTAGGAACAGAAGCTAAAAACAATCATTTTATTCTTCATTCGCTCCCTTGGCCAAGCATCGCTCTTAGAGAAATACATGATCAAGATGTTACTGTTAAAATAACACTCTCTTATTTTATAGAGCCAAGTCCTGCCGGTCGTGGTTGGGGAACAAAGTTTCGATACGCTTCACACGGTTTACGCTTTGCATTGCGAGGTCCTACTGAAACAGAAGAACAATTTAGGCAAAGAATAAGCAGCCAAGAGTGGGAAGAAGAGCATTTTCAGCTAGGCAATAGACCATCCATAAGAGATCCCATTGATTGGACAATTGGTCGTTTAAGAAGAAAAGGCTCGATTCACTGTGATTGGTGGACTGCATCAGCTGAGGAAGTAGCTCAATGCGGACAGGTAGCGGTTTTTCCGGTTACGGGTTGGTGGAAGGAGCGAAAACATTTAGGATTTGTTGAAAAACAAGCTCGCTATTCTCTGATTATCACAATAAGCACACCTGCTACCAATGTAGATTTGTATACTCCAATAGCCCAACAAATAGGTCTGATTACCGAGATATCAACGTAAGGTAAATGCTGCGGTATATTGTATTTAGGAGAATGAAACTGATAAGAGATTATTTCAGTTTCACTCTCTTAGTTTCGGAGTAGATTAGAATTCAAATCGTGTCAGTATTCCTTCCATCCTTAATACAGGTGATAGTCACGGAGATTTCCCCGAAATTAGCTCAACTTTTAGTGTGATATTTCGTATAATACTTAACGAATTCATATATCGTATTTCGTATGTAGTATGTCGCAAGTGGAATTGAGAATGTAGAATTGAGAAATATAGAAGAAAAAAAGGCAGAATAATTAAAAAAACAGGTGAAAAAGAGTAGAAAACGACGAAAAATTGAGCTTAAGTTGAAAAAACAAAGCCAATTTTGGGATGGGCAAAATGAGCGTAAGTATCTATTTGAAAGGGTATTATGGAGATTTTTGTGGTTTTTGGCGGCAAAAAAACAAAGCCAATTCAAAGCCAAACAAAGCCAATCGCCGGCTTTTGGTCGGATATCTTAATCAAATCGGAAATAGGTGCGGAATGATTAAGTCCAAGGTACGTTTTGAAAAAACAAAGCCAATTTGTCATGTGCGGAAATGAACGCAAACTCAGTAATAACAGGCAATTACGAAGAAAATCGGCGGTTTCGGGCGGCGAAAAAACAAAGCCAAACAAAGCCAATTTCGAGGTTCAATCCGTGCCGGGTTTACTGCAGGTCGGCGTCTTTTTTGATTACCTTTTTCTGCTGGTCCTGCTTGAAGGCGGCCAGTTTTTCGCTGAAGTTTGCATCGGTCAGGGCAAGAATCTGCACGGCGAAAATGGCGGCGTTTTTTGCGCCGGCTTTTCCGATAGCCATGGTCGCCACCGGCACGCCGAGCGGCATCTGTACGGTGCTCAGCAGCGCATCCATCCCGCCCAGGCCCGCGCCCGAGTCCAGCGGCACGCCTATGACCGGCAGCGTTACTTTAGCCGCCATGGCGCCGGCTAAGTGGGCGGCCATGCCCGCGGCGGCGATTATGACCTTAATTCCGTTACCGGCGGCGTTTTCTGCGAAATCAGCGGCAATCTCAGGCGTCCGATGGGCCGAAATTATCCGCACGACAGGCTCGATGCCGAAATCGCCGAGCTGCTCGATGCAGCTTTTCATGACTTTCATGTCGCTGTCCGAGCCCATTACCACTGCGACGGGGGTTGTTTTTTCAGATACCATATTGTTTTCTCTTATTAAAAGGTTACAATGGCCAGTTGGCATTTGCGATTTACGATTTTCGATGTTCGATTTTAATTCGGCAATCGGCAATCGGCAATCAAAAAATAGCTTAAGGAGAGTCGAAAAATGCAAGCGAGAAAACCGGTTGTTGCAGGTCAATTTTATCCCGGCCAGCACGATTCCTGTGTCAGTGAAATTCACGAGTGCCTCGAAGCAGTAAATATAAGCGAGCCGTTGCCGGAAACGGTAGTAGCGGGCATAGTTCCGCACGCCGGCTGGACGTTCAGTGGCAGTTTGGCCGCGTTGGTCTTCTCTGCGATCAAACAGCGGCATGAAAAGGTCAATACCTTTATCATATTCGGCGCCGCCCACAGCTACTTCGGAGCCTCGCCGGCTGTTAGCGACAGGGGTATTTGGGCAACACCGCTCGGCGAGATTGTGATTGATGAGGAATTAGCCGATGCCATTTTGAGTACCGGCCAGGCCGTCAGTGACCCAAGCGCCCACCTGAGCGAACACAGTATCGAGGTGCAGGTCCCGTTCGTACAGTATCTCTTTCCCGGCGCTAAGATAGTACCTGTTGTTGTGCCGCCGACCGAGCAGGCTGTCGCGCTGGGCACGCGTGTCGGCGAGATTATCGGTCAGCAGGAGGATAAGAAAATCGTCTGCGTAGGATCGACCGATTTGACCCACTACGGCCCGCGTTATGGGTTTGCCCCGATGGGAACCGGAAAGAACGCTTTGGAGTGGGCAAAGAAGGTTAACGATAAAAAATTCATCGATTTGGCTTTGCAGCTCAAGCCGGACGAATTGCTCGCAAGTGCGGTAAAGGACGGCAACGCCTGCGGTCCCGGCGCGGCGGCGGCAACGGTCGCAGCGGCAAAAGAACTTGGCTGCAAGCAAGGCCTGTTGCTGGGACACACCACCAGTAATGAGATCATGCTCAAGAAGATGGGCACCACGAGCGCCGAGGCGGTAGGCTATGCCGCAATTGTCTTTTGACTGTCGGCCGGCAGTGTCACTTTCGTCGTGAAAATGCCGCCCTGTTCCAACTGGATGGTGCACGTGCCTCCCAAGGCCTTGACAATTCGCTGGACCAGGGCCAGGCCCAAACCGCAGTGAGCACCGGTGTCCGAGCGCGATGAATCGCCCCGCCAGAAGCAGTCGGAGACTTTTGAGATCTGCTCGGCGGTCAGTTGGCAGCCGGTATTGGAAACTGCGATTTCCACCGAATCGTCGATTCGGCGGGTCGTTGTCCGGATTCGCCCGCCATCGTTTGAGTATTCGGCGGCGTTGTCCAGAAGGTTGGAGAATACCATAAACAGATGTTCGGGATCCGATTGACAAGTCAATTCAGCGGGAATTTGATTCTCGAAGACGATCCTGCGCTCGTCCGCTTTTTTGCTGAAGCACCGCCAGCAGGAATCGAGAAGTTCGGAGAGCCGAACCGGCTCGGTTTTAAAGCTGATTTGCTCAGTCTCCAGCCGGGAGAGCGTCAGCAGGTTATTGACCACCGACTCCATGTCTTTGGCGATTTCGAGGCAGTCGGAAAGCGCCTCCCGGTACTCGGTCGCGTCGCGGCTGCGGGTAAGCGACACCTCTATCGTCGAGCGTATTCCCGCCAGCGGCGTTCGCAATTCATGGGCGACGTCGGCGTTGAACCGCCGCTCCCTGTCGAACGAGGCTTGCAGCCGGGACAGCAGCTCATTGAGGCGGTTCTTGATTGGGACCACCTCCGCCGGTACGTGCCGGGTGCCGATTCGAGTTGTCAGGCTGTCCACTCTGACGGCCGCGATCTCGGCGGCTATTGTGTTCAGGGGACGCAGGCCGCTGCGGACTACATAGGCGCCGATAATCAGGGCAAGGCCGGCGTTCACGCTCGCGGCGACGAACAGAAGCCATTTGAGCAGGCTAAGTTGGCCGTAAAGCTCGTGCGCATCGCGGGTCACGACCAGAATCAAGGGTTTCTCAGCGGTCTGCGCGGCACCGTCTGTCTCGTCCGTCTCGATTCTCGGTAAGAATGTGGTGCCGGCCGCTCGGTACGGGCGGTCTTCGGGGCCGGGAAATCCTTTGTAAACCGGTTTGTCGAGGGAGCCGTGGAAACATGGAAGATCGCCGTTGCCTAATAAGGGAGACCTGGATACCGCTTCGCCGTTAAGCTTCCAGATTTGATAGTTCATGGGATGATCGGGATTAGTAAACTCCGGCATCTGTTGAACGCCGATTTCAATATCGATTCCGTTTGGATCTATTTCGACCGAAGCTGCGAGTACCTGGGCGACGGATGCCAGTGCTGTGTCGAACTGGTTGACCAGGGCGCTGCGAATCACGACGTATATGAGCAGGCTGAAGATAATAAGCAGCAGAATCATCCCGCCGATTATGCCGCTGAGCAAGCGGGTTCGGAGCGACCGCATCATGGTGTCTCTCCCAACAAATAGCCGCGGCCGCGGACGGTATGAATTAGAGCGGGTTTACCTTCTCGCTCGATCTTTCTGCGCAGATAGCCGATGTAAACGTCCACAACGTTGCTTGACGTCGACGAACTGAACTCGTAGACGTGTTCCCATATGTCCGAGCGGGATACCATCTGGCCAGCACGTATAGCGAGATATTCCAGTAGTACGTACTCCCGCGGCGTAAGCTGAATTTCCTCTCGGCCGCGCCAAACTTTCTGCGTGATAAGGTCGAGCCGCAGGTCTTTGATTTTGATGCTGGGATTCTTCTGGCGGTAGCTTCGGCGCAGCAGGGCACGAACCCGCGCCATGAGTTCGTCGAAAGCGAACGGCTTGACCAGGTAGTCGTCGGCGCCGAGGTCCAGGCCGGTGACGCGGTCTTGAACGGTATCTTTGGCTGTCAGGATCAGCACGTGGGATTTTTTGCCTTGAGTTCTTATCTTCCTGAGGATTTCAAGCCCGTCCATCCCGGGCAGCATCAGGTCGAGGATGATTACGTCATATTCGTTGCTCGTTGCGTACCAAAGACCCTCCTTGCCGTCGCGCGTGGTATCCACGGCAAAGCCGGCCTCGCGCAGACCCTTCACAAGGGATTGCTGCAAAGGCCTATAGTCTTCTACAACCAGTAAACGCATCTTCATGTCCACCCGTAAGGCCGCAGTCTGCAAGCGGCATCATATACATTTTATAGGTTGAGGCAAATCGTGTCAGTATTTCCCTGTCTCTATATCACAGCCTGCGGTCAGTCTTTGCTGCGCTTGCCATTTTGCGGCGGAGTCTCTTTCATAATAGGCTGTATCGTATGGTCGTCGGCGTCAATTTGCGGCCAGTCCGGTGCCGGGACATCGGGCAGCAGGACGTGCGGCGTGATGAATAGCGTCAGCACGCTGTTACGGGTTGCCTTTTGAGTTTTCCTGAACAGAAGCCCGATTATCGGGATATCGCCCAGTATCGGCACTTTGATAACGGCTTCGGACATTTCCTGCTGGCGCAGGCCGCCGATCACCAGGGTCTGGCCTTCTCGAACGATAACCGTAGTCGTGGATTCCCGGTTGACCTGTTCGGGCAGGCCGGCGTCCGGTGTAAAAGTGAAGCTCCCGACTTTGATCGAGACCACCATGCTGATTCGACCGTCCGCCAAAAGGGTGGGGGTGATACGGCCCTGGGTATCGGCCGAGATATCGCTCTTCTTAACAATAGGCCGGCCGGATACGTCGTAGCCTTCATTAAAGAAATAGTTCAGCGTCTTGCGGATCTGAATTGTGGCTTCCAGACCGCTGACCGCGACCGTGCGCGGGTTGGTTAGAATCGTGCCCTTGCCATCCTGGACCAGTGCGTTCAGGCGAACGAAAAACTCCCGCGGCAATTTGCCCACGCCCTGGTAGAAGACTTGGCCGGTCCCGGGGTAGGTAGTGAGTCCGTCTAATGAGGCGTCCGGGCTAAGGTCGCGAATCGCGTTACCCATCGGCTGGAACATAGCGAACCGTCCCTCGGCGTAAGTCCAGTCCAGCCCGAGTTCACGGTTGGCCTCGTCGGTCAGCTCCACGGCCAACAGGTCGACCAGAATCTGACTGGCCGGCGTGTCGATCAGTTTCAAGTTCGCCTGCAGCTCGGCCAGAAGCTCGGCAGGGCCCATGAACAGCAGTAAGTTGCGGGATGTGTTGGAAGTGACATATTGATTGTACTTCGTCGGTAACGAGGCAAGTGCTTCTTCCACGGTCATATGCAATGGCTCAATAGTCCGGGTGACGATAGCGGAATCGTCTGCGAAAGGATCAGGAGCGGCAGGCACCGGAGTAATGCCGGCAGAGGTTTGCTCCTGCTGCTGACCGGGCGATGTCATGTCGGCCGCCATTATCATGGTCCGGCCCATTGGTGGCCCGTCGCAGGTCAGGGCCAGTGGGCTGATAAGGCGCTGCGGCAGGTCCACGCGATAAACATCAGGCTGCAGAATCCGGTCGGCTATGCTGATGATTTTTGAGATCGTGATAAGCAGCGACCGGCTGTCCGGCGACCACGAGATGTTGACCACGCCCTCGTCACGATCATCGCTGGCTTCTATCCGCTTGCGGTCCTGTTCTTCGCTTAACAGCAGAAGGTCCTCGGCCTTGCCCGTAGCCATATCATAGACGGTCAGAACCGTACGCCGGTTCTCCTCTCGCGAATCAGGACCCCAGTTACGAACTGTAGAGCGTCTGGTCAGGAAAGCGATTTTCGTGCTGTCATAGGACCATTTCATCGCCTCGTAGTCATCGAGTATCCCATCCTTTCGCGGGTAGCTGGTTAAAAGTATCTTATATCCGCCGCTATTAGGGTCTATGAGATACAATGTGTCGATGCCGTTGCCCTGGATGTCAAAGCGATCCCCCTTGGACAATATATATCGCCCGTCCCAGGACCAGTACGGGTCATCAAGTTCAAGCTGGTTCTCCGTGGCGGGCGAGCTTGCATTCGTGAGGTTTCTGGCATCGCTTCCATCGGCGCGGGCCACCCATGCATCGCATCGCTCCCCTCGTTCGTTTTGAGTCATGTCCTTGTCGAAGGTGAAAACCACGACATCCTCCACGGGAGACCAGCGTGGGTCTCCGGCGCGTAATGATTCACTCCCGATATCGGTTAGCATGACAAGGTCGGTTCCGTCGGGGTTGACAGTGACCACATCAGAGTTGCCGCTGGCCGCCACGAGCAGACTTAGCCTCGGAGGCAGAGATGCGCTCCATCGCTGGTCTTTTCCCTCACCTCGCTCGGGCAGCAGGTGCCAGGTCCGTTCTGTAACGGTGTCGTAGAGCCAGACTTGCCGTGTGCGCGTCAGGCCCAGGCGGACCTTGTACGCAAGGTAGCGATCGTCAGCCGACCAGTAGGGCCCGTCGTCGGGGTCGAAGTTACTTCTTCGATACGGCGGGGAAATAGTGGTGGATCGATTCTGGCTGATGTCATAAATATAGGCTGCTCCCTGGCTTTCTTCCTCAGTTGCGTTGGAGAATTCATAGGCAATACGGTCGCCGGCCCAGGACCACTCGGCAAAAAAGACATCTCCCACTTGGCAGGCAGGCTTGACTTCAGTGCCGTCGGACTTCATGACGTGCAGTTGCCATTGGGACGAGTCACCCACTTGTCGCGCAAAGGCCACCCAGTCGCCGTGCCAGGCCCAGGCCACCGCCCTTGATTTGCCGTCATCCGTCAACGGTACCAGCGTGACACCCTCGGCTATGATTGCCGAGAGACCTGCCGAACAAGACAAGAGTAATACACAAAATGTCGCAAACAAAACGCATCTCAATCTGTTATCTGTGATAACTTGCATTTAGCATATTCCTACAACAATGATTTACCGTATGATCTTCCTGGCAGAAGACGTTTCTCATATTGTGCTTACGCCTCGAACCGCACATAACAACAAGGAAAAACCGCTGAGCAGCAACAGCCTGCTGCTCAACGGCGCTTATCTTAGCATTTAAGAGACGATGCGTCAGTATTTTTCCTGCCTTTAGTTGTCCTTATCGTCTTGCTCGTACTCATCATCTTCGTCGTTATCGTCCGACTGGCTTTTCTGGGCGTCCTCCTCCACCTTGCGGCCATCCGGCGTTAGAAGCAGTTCCTGCTCAGCGCCGGCTTTCTCGAATTTGATCTCGTAGAGAATCGTTGTCTTTCTCTCAAGTGCCAGCTCGGCGCCGCTGCCGGCCGCCTTGCGTGCGGCTTTGAGCACAACTGCTGGGACTTCGTCGGCGCTGAGACCTTCCTCGATCGCTACCAAATCGCCCGTCTTAGTGACCAGTACATCCACTTGTACACCGGAGGGCGCCTTCCACGAGCCCTCGTAGGATATGAGGCCGTCCTCGAATTCCTCGGCAAACTCGAAGATTTTGGCCCCGGCAGCCATTTTCTTGAGCGTTTCCAGGGCGGCTGCCGGCACTTCTGCTTCTGTTACTTTACGCTCGGTTTCGGTCGCCTTGGCCGCTTGGGCTGCGTAGACCGCCGCACACAACATGGCCCCGAACAAAATTATAACAGCAATTAGTTTCAAATATTTCGAATTCATTTTCTGTCTCCTTAAATTCAAAAAGAACCACAATTCCGCAGCCTTCCAACATGGTCAGGCCGGCCGGCAATTGTCGGCTTTATTGAATGTCATTTTGGCAAAGTAATGATGAGAGAATTGTGAGAAAATAAATTTTTTGTCTTGATTGATGTTTTTTTGCCCAAAAAGGCTCTGTCATTTGTGCCATAACATGGAATTTGTGCTGGTGAGAAGCGCGGGTGTTTCAAGGCAGATAGGTCTTCGCTCCCGGCACGTATAGCGCGCAAACTATCAGAAAGCCAACGGTCGGATTCTTCAGCGGAAACTTTATCTAAAGACTCGATCTGTCAGAACGATTCTTTTGGGAACTTCCTGCCGGTCAGGCGTTCGTAGCCTTCGATGTATTTGTCGCTGGTCTTTGCCGTGATATCTTCGGGCAGCTCTACGCCGGGACCCGATTTGTCGAAGTTGATACTTTCGAGATAGTTGCGGACGAACTGCTTATCGAAGCTCTCCTGGTCCCTGCCGGGCTGATATTTATCCGCAGGCCAGAACCGCGAAGAGTCCGGCGTCAGAACCTCGTCGATAAGAATAATCTTACCATCGACATGCCCCCATTCGAACTTGGTGTCGGCAAGAATTATGCCTTTGCTCTCGGCGTATTCGCTTGCTTTCTCGAAAATCTCGGTGCTCTTGCTGCGGACATAATCCGCTGCGTCCTTGCCGATAATCTCCACGCACCGCTCGAAGCTGATGTTCTCATCGTGCTGGCCCAGTTCGGCTTTGGTCGCCGGCGTGAATATCAGTTCCGGCAGCTTTTCGCACTGCTTCAGACCGGCCGGCAGCTTCTGCCCGCAAACCGTGCCGCTTTGCTGATACTCTTTCCAGCCTGAGCCCGCCAGGTATCCACGCACGACGCACTCGACCGGCAGAACTTCGACTTTCCTGACTAACATACTCCGCCCGGCCAACTGCTTGGCGGAGCCTCTGAAAGGCTCCGGGAAATTGGCCACGTTGTCGCTGATCAGATGATGCTCGATGCTGTCGCTGAGAAAATCAAACCAGAAACGCGAAATCCGCGTCAGCACAATCCCTTTATAAAGTATGCCGTTTGTCATCACGACATCGAAAGCACTCAGCCTGTCGGTCGCCACTATGAGCAGCTTATCGCCGAGATCATAAATATCGCGAACCTTGCCCCGGCTCGGTGGCCTGTTGCCTATGTTTGTCTCTAAAATCGTCTCCATAATCGTTTCATCCTTCATACCGTTCTCCATTTCCTGTCTGTGGCGCCCAGGCTTCTCACCTGCGCTGGCAGAGAAAGTTAGCCTTTGTTTTTAATCCGAACTACTCTCTATGGCAAAATACTGCCGAGACGGCAATTCTAACCGGGATTGCATCAATTGCACGTATTTTTCCCATATTTATAAGGTCTTATCTCAAGAAAATGCCGGCAATCGACATATTTTTATAATTTTTGTTATTTTTTCTTGAACAATTATGGGCATATGCCCATAATATAAAATATGAGAGATACATTAAGGATAGAAGACAAGCCAATGACGCCGGGTAAAGCTATACTAAGCGGCAACGAGGAGATTTACCGCCCATGAAAACTTACTTCGACTGTGTTCCTTGTTTTGTCCGCCAGGTGCTTGACTCGGTCCGTATGACGACGGACGATACACGGCTTCATGAGAAAGTCCTCCGCGAGGCTCTGAGCATGGCGAGCGAGATGGATCTCAACCAAAGTCCGCCGGCGATGGCGCAGAAGATACATCAGTTCATTCGTAAAATGACCGGCATCAGCGATCCTTATCTGGACGTGAAGAACCGTTTTAATAAATTGGCTCTTCAAATGTACCCCGACCTAAGGATGCGAATCGACACCTCGACAGACCCTGTGGAGACAGCAGTTCGGCTGGCTATTGCAGGCAATATTATCGACTTTGGAGTGAACTCGGCTGTTGAGTCAAGCCAGGTTGAACGGACGATTGCCGAATCGCTGACAGATCCGTTCGATAGAGAGAGTCTGGAGGTGTTCAAACACGCCGTATCACGAGCGGATGAGATACTTTATCTCGGCGATAACGCCGGAGAAATCGTCTTCGACCGGCTGCTGATCGAGCAGTTGCCTTGCGAGAAGATAACCTTCGTGGTCAAAGGAGGGCCTATTCTGAATGATGTCGTCATGGAAGATGCGCAGATTGTCGGGCTCGCGGACGTGGTTGATGTTATCGACAACGGCTCGGATGCCCCCGGCACCATTTTGGAGAACTGCTCTGAGACGTTTCGTCGCCGATTTGATCAATCCGATTTGATTATCGCCAAGGGCCAGGGCAACTATGAGACCCTGAGCGACGTGGACAAGAACATATTCTTTTTGGTGATGCCGAAGTGCAGTGTCTTGGCACGACATCTGGGCCGCGAGATCGGCAGTCTGGTGTTGTCGGGATCGAATCACAGTCACTTCGCAGAAGGGAGTTGAGATTAGGCCAAGAGGAGATGGAACAGGACCGGCCGGCCTGAGACGTGGCGGCGGCCGCGCTGCTGGCAAGGGCAGAAGCCGCATGGCCGGGTGGAAATTGCATATGCCCGAACTGCGCAGCAGTAGTCACTCATGCTGTGGGGCAGCCTTGTAATGCAAGAAGTTGTCCAAGATGTGGAACGAAAATGACAAGTGCTTAATCTTATTTTGAAAGGAGATTTATTATGCCACGTGGAGATGGAACAGGTCCTGGAGGTATGGGACCGATGACAGGTAGAGCGTCTGGTTTTTGTGCTGGCTATTCAGTACCGGGTTATATGAATCCTGTGGGTGGCCGCGGATACTGGGGCCGGGGCCGAGGCCGAGGCGGTGGTCGGGGCTGGAGACACTCGTACTATGCGACGGGCCTGCCCGGCTGGGCAAGAGCGCCGATGGGATATCCGGCCTGGGGTGGTCCCGCCGATACTTACGCGCCTTCTGCCGGACCGTTTGCCCCGACAATGGCGGCTGAACAGGAACTTGGCGACCTTAAAAAGCAGTCGGAGTATTTCCAGGATGCACTTGGCCAAATCAACAATCGCATCGAGCAGCTCGAAGCAGAAAGCAATAAGTGATTGGCCGCCGTCCTTAAAACAAGAAAGGCGTATTATGAAGATAGCAGTTACATCAACCGGAAACGGTTTGGATTTTGAAGTTGATCCACGATTTGGAAGGGCGGCTTTTTTTCTAATCGGCGATCCCGAAACGATGGATTTTGCTGCCGTCGCAAATGAAAACGCTGCCGGCGGCGCGGCGGGTATCGGCTCGGCCAAGCGTGTCATCGACGAGGGCGCCGAAGCGGTCCTGACGGGTAACTGCGGCCCGAACGCCCAGCGTACCCTGAATGCCGCTGGCGTAAAGCTCTATACCGGCGTGACAGGAACGGTCGCCGAAGCTGTTGAGTTGTTCAGAAGCGGCGGATTAACCGCGGCTGAAGGGCCAAGCGTCCAATCTCATTTTGGTATGGATAAGTAAAATGCCGGATGACTTCGTTGTTGCTGTTGCCAGCGGCAAGGGTGGGACCGGAAAGACCACAATTGCCGCCAATCTCGCCTGGGTAGTATGCAAATCAGGGCGGAAGGTTCAATATTTCGACTGCGATGTGGGTGCGGTGGATCTGCATTTGCCGTTAGACCCCGATATAAAACAAACGCATGATTTTAGCGGTGGCAAATTAGCTGCTGTTGTTTCCGAAAAGTGCATCACTTTTTGCAGGCAGTTGGATTTGCCGGTCCTGGGAGTGATAGAGAATATGAGCGGATTTGTCTGTCCGCACTGCAATCAGAAGATAGACGTGTTCGCAGGAGAAGGCGGCGAAGAAATGGCCGGGGATTTCAAGGTGCCCTTCCTGGGTAGGATTCCGATAGACCCCGCATTCGCTGGTGCCTGTGATTCCGGTGAGACGTTTGTTGCTTTTAATCGTCAAAATTCTGCTGCTCAGGCTATCAGTAAAACATTTGAACCACTGCTTGAGGCTGGTTATAATGTTTGAGCCGAAGACTCATCTTGCAGTGCTTTACGTAATGAGAACCATGCTAATAACAAGGAGAAAAAGAATACGATGAGAATCGCAATCCCAATAACAGGCGGAAAACTTTCGGCCCACTTCGGTCATTGCGAAGAATTCGCACTGGTGGATGTGAATGAACAGACTAAGGAGATCGCCAACGTTGCAAAATTACAGCCGCTGGCCCACGAGCCGGGTGTGCTGCCGAAATGGCTCAGCGAACAGAAGACCGATGTGATTATCGCCGGCGGTATGGGACAACGCGCCCAGCAGCTTTTTGCCAGTAACAACATTAAAGTTGTTGTGGGCGCATCCGATCAATCTGCTGAAGAGCTTACATCAGCTTATTTGAATAAAAAGCTCGAAACAGGCAATAATATTTGTGACCACTGATTCGGTAAGAAAAGAATTGTATTTTTTGCAGAGGTGATTTGGAAGACCCGGCAAGGGTTTTGGAGCAGAATATTCAGTCGAAACGCGGATTATTTGTCATGGATCCAAATATTTGCATCACTGTGTTAGTTGAGAACACGACGTCCGACCCGGGATTGTTGGCCGAGCATGGGTTATCGCTCTGGATCGAATATGGCAATAGACATATTCTTTTCGATACGGGTCAGAGCGATATTCTGGTTCAAAATGCAAAGGCACTCAACATCGACTTAGCACAGGCCGATGCGATCGTACTTAGTCACGGCCATTACGACCATACAGGCGGTTTATCGACAGTACTTGACATTGCTCCAAAAGCACGCCTTTATTTACATCCTGCGGCGATAGAGCCGAAATTTAGCCGAAACAGCCCAGAGACACGCTCAATCGGTATGCCGGACTCGGCAAGGCAGGCTATTCGTAACCGGGAAATCATCTGGACGGAATTGCCAACACAAGTGTTTGATGGAATGGGCATCACCGGCCAGGTGCCGCGTGTCAACAATTTTGAAGATGCCGGCGGGGCGTTTTTCCTTGATGAAGATTGCCGGGAACCAGATCTGTTGTTAGACGATCAGGCTTTGTTTATCGAATCGTCGACAGGCCTGATTGTTGTCTTAGGATGTGCCCACGCAGGAGTTGTAAATACGCTGCAACGGATTTCGGATATAAACCGGAGAAAGCATTTTTATGCCGTAATGGGCGGGATGCATCTTCTCAATGCTATTCCGGAGCGAATTGAAAGAACAATAACCTCTTTTCGGCAATACGACCTGCAAAGAATAGGCCCGGCTCATTGCACGGGTGGTAATGCCGTCGAAAGAATTAGAAGCGCTTTTCCCGAGCAATGTTTTGATTGTTCTGTGGGTACATGGATACGGTTTCAGGGGAAAGAAAACAGGATTGGAAACGATGGTAGATGACATCGATGAGATAGCAAGGAATCTTCAGGAAGCCGTATTGGCGGGCTATTCGAAGAAGTTCAAAGATGAGCTTTTCGATGCCAGGAATATCGGCACGATAGAAAATCCGGACAGCCACGTTCGTATCACGGGTGTCTGCGGAGATACGATTGAGATGTTTTTGAGCATTAAGAATGAAATGATACTTGATGTCAAATTCACCACCGATGGTTGCGGAGCTACTGTTGCGTGTGCTAATTATGTAGCAAGGACGGCAAAGGGAAAATCAATTGAAGAGGCGCTTGGGATAGAACAGGATGATGTTGACCAGTATTTTGAAAGTTTGCCGGAAGAAAACAAGCACTGTGCGAAGCTGGCTGTTATGACCCTTTGGGCTCTACTTGAGGAGTATCGCAGTAACCCGAATCCAGAGAAGGTTGGTGACGGAAACGTTGTAGAATAAATCGCGGCGGTTGACGGGTGGGCAAAGTATCTGCTATCTTAAGACCGTTACAGAAACATTTGATATGCCGAGACCGAGACATTTCAGACATGTGGCGCAGTTGCCACAAACGAATTACTACAAACCGAAAGGGATCCCTCTGTCGGTTCTGGAGGAGGTGACATTAACCGTCGATGAGTTTGAGGCGATCCGCCTGAGCGACTTGGAGGGACTCTACCAGGCCGATGCCGCGGAAAAAATGAATATTTCCCGCCAGACTCTCGGCAGAATCCTCGAATCGGCGCATAAAAAGATTGCCGACGCTCTGGTCAATGGAAGGGCGCTGCTAATTAAGGGTGGCCCCATTGAAATCATTGCCCCTCGTGTCGAGGGCGTCCCGCCCTCGAATCGCGGGCAGGATGCCCGCGACACGACCAGATCCCATGGCTATAGCCCCGGCCCCGCCCGTCCTGAGCGAGGTCGTGGCCAATGCAGAGGAAGGCGAGGGGGACATTAATCGTCCGCAGAGATTCTCGTCACGGGGATCATAATCTCCGATTTCATCTGGGCATAGTCGCCCGTAGCGGCATTCGCGAGGAACTTCTCACATGGCCCCCCAATACCTGCATAACCATGCTTGAAGATCCAGGTATCAAGACGAAGATAGATAGGCTCCGAGTCTGCCTGGCCAGCCGGTTTTGCCGCGACCGCCACCGTCATAGCGGGTAGTTTCTTGACGTCGGTCATTTCGCCTAAAGTGCCGGCATGCTTCAACGCCTCCTCTCTCACTGGTATGCGGATCTCTGTCAACCAGTGCTCACTCGAAACGTGTTTGGGATTATTCAAGTAGGCGAAATAAAGAGAGCCGTTCGGCCATATCTTCTTCTGAACCGCCAAAGCATACAAGCTGCCGATCGCATGACCCACTTTGTCATAATCCCCTCGATAGATCGTGTAAAGAACCGTTTGTGGTTCCACTTGGCGAATTGTAACGTCGGATTTGTCGGCCCAGATGCTAACCGTCACTGTCGACGTCGATACCAGCAACACCAGCAGAAATAACCATACCTTTGACCTGTTCATCGTTTTGTCCTTTCATGAATTTGTTTCAATTTGCGTTTGTGAACCTTCAACAATTTCCTTGAGCGCTGCAACATGTCCGGCAAAAGCATCCCGGCCTTTTCCAGTTGCGCTGATAAATGTCTGGGGCTTGCGGGCGACGAAGGTCTTTTCAATCTTGATATAGCTCGCTTGTTCGAGCTTACTGAGATGCGCGCCAAGGTTTCCGTCGGTCAGCTTCAGGAGCTTTCGCAGATAGGTAAAGTTGACATGCTCGTTCTGATCGAGGCTAACCAGCGACGACATAATCTGAAGCCGAACGGGCTGATGAATGATATTGTCAAGCTGTGCCATTTCTTACCTCCATCTCAAACGTATATACAGGCCGGTACCTAAGAGTGCTCCGCCGCCCACAAAAGCCATCCAAAGACAATAGAAGTCTCTTAAAATGTAAAAGCCTACTAATGTCGCGGCCGTTAATGCGAGTCCGAGTATGATCATAAACCGACTATCAAACCAGAGTCCCATTACGATATAGGCAAACATAGATGCTGTACAAATAAACGCATTACATTGCAGGCCGCTAAAGGGAGCTAATAAAAACAGCCAGATAGGAATATAGACACATAACAAAATCCAAAATATAGCAATACGCCGGCCGAGCCTTGGGCTGGAGGTCTCTTGTATAGGACCCTTGGAGTGAAAGACCCAAACGATTATGGCAGTTCCCAACCCGCCTACCGCGGCCATGGCCGTGAATATGTGAAAAGCATAATACAGATAAAAATGTGTCGTTGTATATGCGATGATCCAAAGCATACCCCACAGTATCAGCAGAGGATTCGCATAAGCCGAGGCGATGGCTTTGTGGGTCCGGACAGTTGTATCTCTGACTGCGGATAAAGATACCTGGGCTTCTTCCTGAGATACGTTCATGATTAATCTCCTAACTGAAAATATTAATTGTTATCTGTTATACAGAGTACTCTATAATGCAGAGTTAATTTTGTCAAGTCTCTTTTTTGAAAAAAATCACATATTTTTTCAAAATACCGGATTTTAGCCTTGAAGAAGGGATTTTCGTGGCGAAAAAATCGAGTCTTTATTGTATTGGGCTTTTGAGTTGAGCGAAAATGCGCGAAACTTTCTTTATGTTTGGTGTGATTACAATTGTGATTAAAATCTGCGCCTTTGTCATCTCGACCGAAGGGCTGCGGAGCGGCCCGCAGTGGAGAGATCTGGCTGCGAGCGAAAAGCGAGTTTAGTCAGAAGCCAGATTTCTCGGCTTCGCTTCGCTCCGCTCGAAATGACAAAAAGTGAGAGCTATACTTCGCTGCGCTCGAAATGACTCGAACAAGCGCATTGATTATGCACAATTAGTATGATAGACTAATAACGGTCAGGTATTCAAAAGCGCTTGTTTGCGAGCAGCCTGTGGTAACCGGGGCAGCGAATATTGCTCTTGATCTTTTCGCTTTGGCTCCCCGGCGTGCTACAGCTTTCTCTGGGCGAGTTCCAGGCCGTGTTCGGTCATTAGATCGGCGTCCGACATTATTTTCTGAGCTTCGCCGTCGGCGATGATTCGGCCCTTGTCGAGCAGGACGGCTCGGTCTGCAAGGGAAGCGGCGAAGTTCATATTGCAGGTGGCAATGATTAAAGTCTGGGGCAGAGACTTGAGAAGCTTCATCAGATTGTTGCGGTTTCTCGGGTCGAGGCTGCCGTCCGGCTCGTCGAGCGTGATAATCCTGGGACTCATCGCGAGTATGGTAGCGATAGCGGCGGCACGTTTCTGCCCGGCCGACAAATGGTGCGGGGCCTTGTCGGCCATTTTGGCAAGGCCGACGGTCGCAAGAGCCTCGGCGACGCGTGATTTGATCTGTTCCGGTTCCAGGCCCATGTTGAGCGGGCCGAATGCCACATCGTCGAATAACGTCGGCATGAATAGCTGATCGTCAGGATTCTCCAGGCAGCAGCCAAGGCGGGTGCGGATTTTCTTGAGGTTTTTGCTGTTGACCTCCAAACCGTCTACGAGCACTTTTCCCGTGCCCTTGGCGAAACCCGCCATTGCAAGAAGCAAAGTCGATTTACCCGCTCCGTTGGGACCGATCAAGGCCAGTTTCCGGCCGTGCTCGACGCTAAGACTTATGTCACTCAGAGCCGGCGTGCCGTCCGGATATCTGTATGTAAAATTTTCTATTTCTATCGCTTTAGACATTGTTTTTACTGCAAAATCGGTTTTACGAAAAAATATAGTCCCGACATGAAAACTGCTGCTGTCAGGGCAAAGAATAAATCGCAGCGTCGAACTTTCAGCTTCGAGAGCGTGCGCCAGTTTCCATCGAAGCCGCGGGCCTGCATGGCAATGCTGATGTGCTCTGCGGTGTCGATACTGCGGATAAAAAGCGAGCCGAGCATGGACGCCGCGGTTCTCAACTCCGTTTTGAATCCGAGGTTCCTGAGTTTTCTGCCGGCCCTGGCTTGCAGGATGTGATGGGCCCGGTCGATCAGGACAAAAATATAGCGGTACAGAAATCCAAGCTGGATAGTCAGCAGCTTGGGCATGCCGAGCTTTTGCAGGCCGGCGAGCAAATCGCTGAACCGCGTGGTCGATACCAGCCCTATAAGGGCCAGCATCGTCACGATGAACTTTCCGAGAATGACGAAACAACGCAGCCATCCGAGCGAGCTTTGCCACGAAAAGGGGCCAAAGCTGACGGCCACAGGCGTCCTGTCATACAGCGGGCAGCTCAGGGCCAGGACAATAACAAACGGGCTGACCAGCAGTATCTGCTTGAAGACAAACTTCAGTGGAATCCCGGCCCAGACCAGAATCGCAAACGGCCCGATCGCGTAACAGGCCAGAATGCTCAGCGAGGTGCGCGGCAGGGAAATCACCACGGCGGTAAAAACGAGTACGACCAGAAACTTCACCCTGCTGTCAAGTCGGTGGATGGCCGAATCCTGATAAGCGAATTTGTCGATATGTGCGTGGTGCATATTCTGTATCTCGTTTTTCACATCTTCCGTGAGATATGGCTATGATGCCTTCTTTCTTCTGAGCATCCACGCTGTAAGCCAGATGACGGCCATTGTCACTGCCGAGCCGACGATGCCTGCGAAGCTGGTCCAGCCGGCTCCGATATCGGCCTCCTCCTGGTCGGCGACGTCACCAAGTTTCGACGCCCGCGCCGAATAATCGGGCATCAGGGAATACTTTGACTGAAAATCGTCCACTGCGGTAATTCGGGAGTCCGGGTTTGACACGACAGTTTCGAACCCGGGCTCATCCGGCCGTTCGGCGTAGCTCCATTCAAGCCCATCGGGAAGGTCGGAGGCGAGCAAGGACAATCCCGTGCCGATAAGCACTGCAAGAATTCCCAGCGTTGCGAGTACGGCGTTTTTGCTCAGCCTGACTGTCCCCGGCAGAGAATCGGCCACGATGTCGGGCCTGAGCTGCTGCAGGTATGCCAGTACCGTGACAGTGACCAGGCCCTCGACAAATCCGACCAGGAAATGGACGCCGATCATCGTGATTAAGAATGTTGACAGAGGAACCGCCAGGACGCCGGACATTGCCGCCTGAATCGCTACAAGAATCGCGCCGGCTTCCATCGTAATCACGCTGGCCAGCATCGCCCCAATGTACACTTTCAGGCTGCTGAACCTGCCGTTTGTAATGGTTCTGTATAAAAAATAGCCCAGATAACTCGGCACCAGAGCCATATTGATAATGTTGCATCCGAGGGCCAGCAGGCCGCCGTCCTGGAAGATCAGGCACTGAACGATTACTACCGAAGTTATGACAATCGCGGCCAGATGCGGGCCCAGTATAATCGCAAGCAGCACCGCCCCGACCATATGTCCGCTTGTGCCTGGCATCGCCGGAAGCTGGAAATTGACCATCTGGGCGGCAAAAACGAATGCGCCAAGGATCCCCATGAGAGCAAGCTTTTCGGCGGCGATAACCTGCCTGACCTTTCTGCAGATAAAGCCCAGGCTTCCGGCCGCAATAGCCAGAGTCCCGGTAGCGACCGGAATCGATAGCAATTCATTCGCCATATGCATAACAGGAACCCTGTAACATCCTGATACTCAGCTTTTATAAAAAGTTAAACAGACCAATACAGCCTGCGCATAAAAGTACCAAAATAGTGCTACCACGTCAAGGAAGTGATTTGATGCTACTGGTAAAGGGTGCGACCAGATATTCTGGCAGGGCTATGCAGCCTGTTTTCGGCGGGCGCAGGAATAGCTGCAACGCGGCTTTCATGAACGGCGGCTCCGACTGGATCGAGGCCGAAAAAATGACCGAAGAACTGTGGGAGCCCAAATGGCGGGCTAAAGAACCGTAAAGCCATCACTTCGCATATCATGGCAAGACGAGATTTAACAGTCCTCCCACTATAAGACTGGATACAATCATAATTGTAGCGGATTTGAGCATGTCCACGACTCCAAGTTCCTTTAAAAGCGTTGTAAAGGTAGCCACGCACGGGAAATACATTGCCAGGACGACCGATGCTATTACCAGTTGTTTGATTGTCAGTCCCAGTGGAACAAGCATTCCCACGGCCACATCTTTACGCAGGAAACCTACTATCAATGCGCCGACAGCTTCTTGCGGAAGCCCCAAAACATGGGTAACAACCGGTGCCGTGATTTTCCCTACGAACTGAATTATTCCAAATGTGTAGAGTATATTTACAATAAATACCCCTAACAGCACAAATGGAATCGCCTCTTTAAGAAACCACTTTATCCTTATCCATATCTTCTTTGCCAGAGACCTTATATACGGAATTCTGTAAGGCGGTATCTCTATAAATATCTCCGGCGACTCGCCTTTAACGGTTTTGTTGAATATAACGCCAAGCAATACCCAAACCGCAAGTAATGTCCCGTAGATAATTGCAAGATAGCCAAGCCCATGCTCTCCTACCAGTCCCACTATCATTGCCTGTAGTGCGGCACAAGGTACTGCAATGGATAATAGAGTGGCGGCAATAAACTTCTCTCTTCGAGTCTCAAGAATCCTGGTTGCCAGTGCACCGGGAACATTACATCCAAGCCCAAGCAGCATGGGTACTATCGCAAAGCCATGCAATCCCAGTTTGTGCATCAGAGTATCTACCATAACAGCTAATCTGGGTATAAAGCCCAAATCTTCCAAAAACGAGAGAACCACATAAAACGCAAACACATAAGGCAGAACCGCACCAATTGGAACAAAAAGTCCAGTAGTCAATAGCCCAAAGGACTGCCCAAAATCTATTTCACCATCTATAAGCTGGCCTATAACAAGGTCATGGAGAAATCCCCCTGAGCCCATAACAGCCGACAGTTTCATCATCACCGGTGCCCAGAGCTTTTCAAAGACGGGCTCGCCTACATAGCCTATGAGTCCTTCGCCGATGAAACGTATTACCTTAAAGGCCAAAAACATCACTATAACAGCTATAGGAATACCAGTAAGCGGTCTGACCGAGGCGTCGCCGAGCCTTTCCAGCCACGTATGATGGTGATGTGTTATCTTTTGCACTTCATCCACAATGCTGCCTATCTTCTGCCACCTCTCATTATCTTCATATTCGTAGCCGGAATGTTTTGCATCCGTGATCTTTTCTACCAGATGATTAACCCCTTCGCCTGTCACAGCACATATGGGAACACAAGGTACTCCAAGAATTTCCTCTAACTTTTTATTATCAATCGAGATACCCTTGTGCTTTGTCTCGTCCCAGAAATTCAGTGCTACAACAACAGGCACCTTGTGTTTAAGCAGTTGGAGCGTCAGATTAAGGCTGCGTTCCAGGTTGGTGGACTCCACAACATTAATGACTACATCCCCGTCCTTTCGCTCGTTGAGCATTTTGACTGCTATTTCTTCTGCTCTACAGGTTGGTTCCAGAGTGTATGTTCCGGGCACATCGATAAGTTCTGCACGTTTGTCGCCGAGTTTCATGCAGCCCTTTGTAAATTCAACCGTCGTGCCTGCGTAATTGGAGGCAATAACATTTGCACCGGTAATCCGGTTGAAAACAACACTCTTGCCGACATTAGGGTTTCCCATAAGAAGTATGTTCATTTCTTAGTCCTCCCCAGTAATTTCCACTAATACTTTAGAAGCCATACCAAACCCCACAGCAGCCTGGGTATGATTCTGTTGCAAAAGAACAGGACCTCTCATCAACTGCTCGCTTATTTTCTTGATTTCTTTGCCTGTCCTGATTCCCAGAGCATCTAACTTCCGAGCCAAACCATAGCCGCCATTTATTTCTACAATCCTGCCTTTCTGGCCTGACCGCATCTGAGCCAGAGAAATCCTGTGAGTTTTTGCTTCACTCATTCTTGTCTCCTTTTGGTCTTTATGATATCCTTTTATAAAGTTGGCCCAATTAGGGCTCTCGATACAATATTAGAATGCCATTTGTGCTCATAGGCCGAGCACAACCGCATCCTCGATTGCCTTGCCGCTTCTGAGTCGATCAAGTTGACGCGATGCGAATTACTTTAGGCTAAAATACAATGTAGGCTCTGAGTGAGAGCGCTACGGCATCATCCAGATCAGGGTTCATGCCGGGATTTTTTATGAACTGGACACCCGGCTGCAGGGTCAGCCAATCTCTCGGATTATACTTGTAGGTACATTCCAGCGCCATCTCGTAATCCTCCGCACTTGGCGTAAAATCCTTGTACTCATCACTGTTGTTAGCGCATGCCAAACCTATGCCAAAGATATCGTCTTCCATTACCAAGCCCGAATAAACCAGACCTGCGCCTACGTAAAGGCCGATTCGGTTGCGGTTTTTGTCGGCATTACCTACCTGAATGAATCCCGCCCAGCGATCGGTCAAATCAGTCTCACCGATCATGTAGAGCCCGGAGTTGTTATCATAGGATTTACTACTAAATTCAGATTCAAAATTTGTAGTGCGGTACCAGCCACCCACGGCGAGCTTGGTGCCGGTCTCTTCATTTTGAACGCCGCCTTCAAGTGCATAAAAGATTCCATCGTCATTATTAAGGGTGATCTGTGTCCCTTTTTCGTTGTCCGGATCGCCCGGGACACCATCATAGGCGCCCAAGTACAGATAGCCACCCTCGGCTGGAAAGAGCGAGACAACAAACGCCAATGAAGTTGTCGGGAAAATGGATGGAGGTAATTGGGAAATATCAGGTGATATGCCGAAAGAGCTATTTGTAAAGTGACTTGCCGCATCCAATGCGTCGAAAAGCGCGTTGTAGTCGTGCAAGCCGACGAGCCAGGCAATCCTGTCGTCAGCATAACGTTGCTGCCACCATGCCTCATAAAGCTTAAACGTATTGGGGGCTTCAATATTACTAGTTGCCTGGATATCACCGATCATTTCCGTTGGCGCACCACCGGAATTGTCCAATAGATGAAGATGTAAGTCCCCATGTTCGGAAAGTCCGAGGGCCTTGCCCCAGGCATCCATGATCAGATCGAGATTTGTTAATCCCCGGCTGCTGCGGGCGACACCCCCAGCTACATTCTGAACGCCCTCAAGCGTAAGGACAAATTCGAATTCGAAACCTTTTTCAGCAAGGGCTTGGCGTTTACCATTCCAGTCGCCCAGGAGCCACGGTGAATCTTCTGCCCAGGAAACAGTCGCAATAAGCAACGTTGCCATGACAATAATTGGCTTTCGGTTGGTCAAGGGGTGTTGAATTTTGTGACAACTCATACTTGTGCTCCTTTCCGGCCACATTATGGCCATACAACAAGACATTCGTACATCTTGGAAGGAGCCTGGCTGGCTGGCATTCCTGAATTAGGCTAGCTGGCTACGTGCTCCTATTTCTGATTCAAAATCAAATCTACTTTGTAAGAATCAATTTGTTGTTCTTGGTTAACATCAGTCTGTATTCTTCGCGGCAGTGGCGCAGCCTTACTTCGCAAGATTCACCAAGGAGTTCTTGAGCATCAAAGACAGGCACCTGCCTGGTTCGGCAAACACGGTTTTGGTGATCAGGACACATTGTTCTTCTCGCATGGTCGTCTTTCATAAAAACTCCCAATTTAATAAACTCAACATTGTGATATTGATTTGCATTATCAGTATGCCACCAAAAAAATATAGTACCCTATTCAGACCTTTTCCGAGTGTCCTCTTTAGCGCATCGAGAGCATAAACCAAATATATTAAGCCTATGGCTTTTCTGGACATATCCGTGTTTCTTCACGAGTTCATGCTGGATTTCTTCAAGCTTCGAACCGTAGATTTCCTCGAACTTGCCGCATTTTACACAAACGAGATGGCCGTACTTGTGCTCGTAACGCAGGGCACCTTCTCCGAAGTCCACCCACATCTCCAACTCATAGCTGCCGCTGTGTCTGCCTCTACGGTTGTGAGTGCTGGTCCCGCCTTTGACATTGGCCTGATAAACATTGGTTATTCCAAAACCCAACTCTATTCCGCTGTCCGCCAACTGGTCATTGAGCCCCCAGAAGCCGTTAGTGAGGGTTTCTTGCTCCCAGATACCCTCACCCTCAGCCCGGCAAATCCCAGCTAATACCAACAAAAACGTTACAATCAATGAAGCTTTTGTTCTGCTAATGTTTGAATCCTTTCTTAAGAAAAATTTACACTTTTACCAAGACGGCATATAATTGAGATTGATTACAATTCTCAATCTCATATATAAGCAAAGTACATTAAACTCAAACAATTGTCAAATATTTTTTGGGATTATTAAAAAATTTCTTGTGTAGATTTATTCAAAGTTCACACTTTGTATCCAACGATATAACAGGTGGTTCCTTAAAGCCTGTAAGTCAATACACCACAAGGAGATGCATTACATTGAAGCATAGCGCTGAAATTAGGTCAATATCGTCTAATCTACATGTAGATAATCTTTACTTTGCAGGCTCTTCGGTGTCTCAAACATGCGCAAAGTTTTTGATTATCCGAAAAAGGTTTCAGTTGCGACCGATGTTTTTATCTGAATTTTATACATGCCCACAAAATGGACAAGAAAAACACAGCTACAAGTAAAACGATCTCAACTGTCAGGATAGCTTCCATTGAATTTTTCCTCCCCTTTCTACATTAGCTTTTCTACACTTTTAAGGTTTCAAGAAAAGATATAGCTTCGTACTTGGCAATCCTGTAATGGCCGCCAATTGTCTTGATTGCACTAATCTCGCCTCGTTTGATCCAACTGATGATGGTGAAACGAGAAACACCGCAAAGTTTCGAAAGCTGAGTCGTTGTCAAAAAACCGTTCTGTATCTTGGCCCAATTATCAGTTGTAGTCTCTTTTATCATGGTAAAACTAAGCATTTCCGAATTGTGGTAATGTAGAGTCTTTATTATTTTCTTTACAACATATGTTTTGTAGAAGTCTCATTTTATAGCTGTTTGTTTGCTTCAATTATCATCCTTTTGCTTAAAGTACGGCTGTATTGTGTATGAGAATGAATATGCTTCTCATTCTCATACTAACCAATGTACAATTTCTACAATTCCTTGTCAATTGTTTTTTTTGAAATATTTTGAAATATTTTTGACATAGCTTCAACATATGATAGAATTTGTTGAAAGACAGTGAGAATGATAATCAATTATCAAGCAAGGTAAACATGAATGAAATCAGCAAAGAACATCTTCAGACAGCACCTTAAAAACAACGGCATGCTCCGTAGCAAACAACGAGAGCAAATCCTGGACATATTCCTCAAAACCGAGCATCACCCTACGATTGATGACCTTTATAATCTGGTCAAAAAGAAAGACCCAAAAATCGGCCTTGCTACCGTATATCGTACGATGGAGGTAATATACGATGCAGGATTGGCGAGTAGGGTCGGCTTCGGGGATGGCATCAAACGCTACGAGCACAAACATCAGCACCATTACCATCTGATCTGCCTTAAGTGCGGCAAGGTTATCGAGGTTACCAGCAACAGGCTTGAGGGAACACAAAGACAATTAGCGAAAAAGCATGACTTCACTATTACCAGAGCTACAATGAGGCTATTCGGTATTTGCAAGACCTGCAAACGCAAAGAAAAGTAAGGCCCAGGATGCTGGCGGGCTTCGATAATTTTCTGTGAAATTACTTACGCCTATCAAAAATGGCAAGAAATCATATAATGAGGAAAATTGCTGTTATCTTGTATTCCTGTTTCAGAAAAACCGCCGTACCTGAGCGGATTTTCTCAGCAATAGCCTGCATTTTTTTAGTACCTGCCGGATACCCGAAAAGAGAAAAATAACCAAGTAGGGCAAAACCTAAACCTGCAACGCCAACCAATGGTACAGCTCGGAATAAAGCTTCATAGGCCGGTAACTGTTCCACAGGTATCGGCTCATCTGTACCACAGACTGCATCACTCGTTGATATCTGGGTGAACGGCCTAATGAGTGCCGCCAGGAAAAAAGGATTGGTCTGATAACCAAAGACTTGTAAAGCCTATGAGGATGAATCCAGGGCGGTCGGGGACCGACCGCCTTAAACGGTAACGTCAACATCAGAGGATCATAATATGCTAACCAGCGAGGCAGTAAACTTCTTTCTTATGCAATTATTGCTAATTGCTGTTGTACTGATTCTACATACATATATTGGACTTCATGTGATCAGAAGGACGTTGATCTTTTCTGATTTGGCCCTTGATCAGCTTGCGGCATTTGGAATTCTGTTGTGCATTGTTATCAACAGCAATGAAGGAACAGGCAATATCGTTCGGTTGAACGATCCTATCACTTACATATACGCATTGGGTGCAGTAACCTTTGGCTCTTTTCTACTGGCGGTGATCAAGCCGAAGTCGAAAAATATACCCCGAGAAGCGGTTATTGGGATAATGTTCGCGATTTCTTTTTTGGCATGCTTTGCCATTACTGATCCGGTCAATGGTGGCGGAATGCTTTTTGACGGAACGCTCAAGGGTGATCTTGATTTTGTTACGTGGGGATTGGTCAAAGTTACGGTCATTGTGTATTTACTGTTGCTTGTTTTTCATTATATCTTTCGAAAAAGATTCATTGCCCTGGCCGAGAACCCTGAAACTGTAAAGAACGCCAAGCTCTGGGATTTTCTATTCTTCCTGTCTCAGGGCATTATCACCATTTTAATCGTACCGGTTGCGGGCGTCTTTCTGGCCTACGTCTTTCTGATGCTGCCGGCTGCGATGGCAACCATGTTCAAAAAAGAATGGAAATCGGCGCTTTTGCTTGGCTGGTCCCTGGGTTTTATTGCGTGTACACTCGGCTTGTTTGCTTCATACAATATCTGGGATTTGAGGTTTTTTGAAAATTGGCCATACTCTTCAACATTGGTGGTCTTTATGGGAGTATTCTTCTTGGCAGCATTATTGGTTCGCTGCATAAAGCCGTTGAGAACCAATGGCAAAATCAAAGGAACTTGCTAATGATTATTGATTTTCAGTTAATATATCAAGAAAACCATATTGCCTTTTGCCTATGCCTGATGATAGGTACAGTTCTGGGCTATCTCGGTACTCACGTGCTCAGAAGAGGGGTTGTGTTTATTGACATTTCATTGGCTCAATTTGCCGCGATCGGCGGCATCCTGGCAGAACATATCTTTTGTGAACACGGCCATAGTCATAGCCATGAAAATGAGCCACTTGCTTACTTTTGCTCGATTAGCGCCGTTATTCTCATTGCTGTTTTTTATGCTGTGGTTCGCAAATACAAAAAGAATATTTCCCTCGAAGCAATTATCGGCGTCACTTACGCTATAGGTTTCGCTACTGCCGTTTTCATTATTAGCATTTTTGGGTCACAGGAACTACACGCCGAAAGAGTTGCCGGTGATTTAAATGCTATTATGGATTTTGGGAGCATTATGCCATGCATCATGGCTTTTGGAGCTGTTGTGATTTGCGCGATAGTTTTTCACAAGCCACTTACTCACATTTCCAATAATTACGAGTTGAAAAAAGAAAGTATATCCGTCATTTTTTGGGATATTCTGTTCTACACTATGATGGGCGTTGCCATCTCATACGCGATAGTACATATAGGAGTGGTGATGGTGTTTGTTTATCTGGTAGTACCTGCAGTTATAGCAAGCCTGTTTACCACCAAGCTATTATTTCAGATGCCGATCATTGTTCTTGCTGTTGCAGTTGCATCCATGATCGGGCTTTCTGTACCTTATATCGCTTACGATACTTGGAAACTTGAATTGTCAACCGGCCCACATATCGGATTAATGTTGGGGCTTATTTTAATTGTCGCTGCTTTGGTTAAGGTTGCCGTCGGTCACATCGTTCTCTCCAAACGATAGTAGCTATCTGTATTTTTCTGTACACAATTTCGTTCAAGACGATCTGGACAACAAAAAGGGAACACAGATTGTTATTGATGGCGGCGGTGGACTCTATTGCCGCGCTGTTCAGCAAGTTTCGTCGGATTCGTACTCTTGATACGGTCGAGTGACTGCTCATCTCTGAGTCTTTGATGCCGTGACCCGCTGGATTTCGAACACGTCGCTCTCTTTCATGGTACTGCATTCTCGCGACAGCTTCTCCAGCTCCTCCGGCTTCGGGGCGTCTATATGCTGCAGGTACGCACGGTGGGGCTTCATGAGGAGAATGGGACCAGTGCCATTCTTACGATGGATGCACACGTGAATGAGATCCAGGCAGGTAGCTTCCGCCAGGCGGATGTCGAGCCAGCCCATGGCGTTACCGGAGCCGATGATCAGGCCGTCGGCCATGCAAGAGTACGGAGTCTTGAGGGGAACGTAACAGATAATGTCAAGCTCGTGCCGGCCCCATTTCGTATCAAGTTCGCGCAGCGCCGCTTTGCCGATTCGCCATCCAAGAACGTTCCAGGGACCAACGTGTCCGTGCATGCGTTTGATCTCGCTCCACCAATCTTCCGGCTCCTGGCCCTGTTTGTAGGCATTACCACCTACGGCAGCATCTCCGGCCGATCGTGTTCGTGAATGTCCTGCCCGTTGAGGGTCATGTTTTTCTGAAAATCCCATCTTCGTGCTCTCCTAACGCCATCAGTCCCGTCGATCTTTCCTCGAGAGGAGCGGGAAAATAACAACAAACATCTTCTCAGTTAAGTTGACACCTTAAAGCTCTATACGAGGCAGAAATAGCAAAAATAGTCGCACTGACAATTACAATACACGCCCCGGTCGGCAGATTAAGATAGTACGAAACCAAAAAACCAGCCAACGCACTTATCGCCCCAAAAATCGTCGCCGCAAAGATAACCGACCTGTATCCTGTGCATATTTGATACGCCGCCGCCGCGGGGCATGTTATCAAACTAAATATCATCAACCCACCAACAAGTGGAAGGTTAACCGCTAATATCAGCCCGCATAAAGCCAGAAAAAGACAATAAACAAAGCTCTCATGCACACCTGTCGCCGAGGCAATGGTTCGGCTGAACAGCAGCACCTTCAGTTCTTTATTGAATAAAATGGTAAAGACTATAAAAACCAAACCCAAAGTCGTAATAGTCACCACACTGCTCATGCGCACGAAAAGCAAACTGCCCCAAAGCAATCCAAGTACCTCGGACCGGCTGCCCTTAATTAGCCCGATTCCTAAAAACGTAAGCCCGAGCATTAAATTGAAAAGTATCGCCAACGCCACATTGGCATCCAGCCTCGACCTTTCAGGCCTGATTGCAGCAAGACTCATCGAGCTGAGCGCTGAAAAAACCGCAGCCCCCCAGACCGGATTAACTCCCAATAGAATCGAATAAATGGTCCCCGCCATCGCCGAATGGGATATGCAAACCCCGATAAAAGGCATCCTCATACCAACAATATAGACCCCCAACAGCCCCGTACTCGCACCGGCAACAACACCCGCAAACATCACAAGGTAGAAAAACGAATCCATAAATCAATAACCTCACGCCTGACTCTTATTGATGGTGTATCTTCGGCCTGCGATCTTCAGCGTCTCAATTCGGCACTGATAAGCCCTCTCAAGCGCCTCCGATTTGAAGACTTCCTCGACGTCACCATCAGCCAAAACTTTCCCTTCGTGCAAAAGAATTATCCTGCTGCAATCCGAAGGCAACAGACTCGTCTCGTGCGAAACCATCACGACAGTCACTTTAGTCTCCCGATGCAACTGCTCGATGATTTCCGTAATTTGATACTTCCAGTTGAAATCGAGATTCGAGCAGGGCTCATCAAGCATAAGTATCTCAGGGTCTTGTGCCATTGCCCGTGCTATAAGAGCCTTTTGTTGCTCACCCCCGGAAAGACTTCTGAATGTTTGAGACCGCCGCTCCGACAAGCCCAGCCTCTCAATCCAGTTATCAACAATCTCATAATCCTTTTTGTTTAACGGACGAAGTAAGGCCTTGACGCTCGTTCGGCCCATCGCCACCAATTCACGCAGGGTAAAAGGCAGTTCCGTATTGTACTCAGCGGCTTGCGGAATATAGCCGATGTGCTTTCGAAAATTCGCTTTGCGCCAGGCGTTAAGCTCAGCCAAATCACGCCCGTCAAGCTTGACCGTCCCCCGATTTGGCCTTATCAAACCGCAGCAGACCTTCAGAAAAGTTGTCTTACCCGCCCCATTGGTTCCGATGATACCAACGAACTCTCCTTGACGGATTTGCATATCCTCAACGGCAAGGATGCTTCGATCACTCCAACGAACCTCAACGTTAGAAAGACTTATGCGTCCCCTCGTCCGAACCTCAACGTTAGAAAGACTTATGCGTCCCCTCGTCATTGTCTCGCCACCTCAAGCAAATCTCCTGCGTTCGCTCGAAGCAGTGCATTTACGTTTGCTCGAAGGAGTTCATCGAAACCGCTTGGCCTCCCGGTCAGCTCCGGAAAATTGCTGAAAACAACCGCCTTGGCCCCCAGTTGTTCGGCCAGCGCCTTGGCCAGCGCAGTCCCTTCCTGCTTATTCGCTATGACAAATCGTACCTCTTGGCCTTCTGCCTTTCTGATGCACTGCTCAATGCCGGCGACCGTTTCAATATCACTGCCTACGAACGTTGCTACCGTCTCCAAACCCAGCCAGCTCGCAAAATCGGCCTGGTGATTGGATGCCAGAACCTTGGCCGATGATATGCCGGCTTGCCGCATTTTCTCGAAAAGCTCCTCCCGCAAATGCGCCAGGTTCTTTTCCATAACTTCCAGCCTCTCTTGGTATCGGACATTCCTTTCGGGGTATTCGGACGAAAGAATATCACGAACCTCCCGGCAAACCGCAAGGTAAGTCTCCGGAACACACAAACCACCCGTCTCTCCCACCAAGGACGTCTTCAGACCCCTTTCTTTCACTCGAGATAACGTTTCCTCAATTTGCTTTTGAAAATCGAAAAGCAGAAGCATCCTGCAGTCGCAAAGCTGCTCGACCTGTGACGGCGAAATATCGAAGTGACCCGGACACATACCCGGAGGTGCTAAACACAAAACCTCCGTATCATCTCCGCAAAGATCGAGGACCGCACAGCCCAAATACGAATTGGTCACGGCAATCTCCGCAGCACTGTCCTCGCCGGGCTTATTTCCACATCCCGCCCCGAGCAAACCACATGCCGCCGAAAATGCTAATATATAACCGAAGGTTGTGTTCTTCATAAACTAATTCTCAAACGATCCTACCTGTGTTCCGCTCTTTAAACGCATCCGAACAATTACACCCTGCCGAGTTTGCGGACTATACCAGGTATTCTCCGGCACGGGATATTTAAGCTCCTTCATATAATCCAGGTCGAATCTCGGCCCTTCGCTATAGAGGACCCAGCTTACCGGCGATTCTTTAGGGTCAGTGTAGTCACGGCCTTCCTGCTGCTCGTTGTTGGGAAATCCGTCGGGGATCCACAGATATGCCCCATTTTTAACTACAACAGTTCTGTTGTAGATTAATGTCCCCACTGTTCTGTACTTATATGTATATCCTCGATTGAATCTGTCTTCTATACCGGCGGCCATAAATGTGTCCTCGCCGGGGGCCGGCAGATACTTACTCTCGACCAGCTCGCATGGAAGCTGATAAAAGTGGTTTCCGAGCATGCAATCGACGCGTGTCGGCGGATATTTATCGCTGTTATCGAACGAATAAGCCTCCAGTGCCATCCCGATCTCGCGTAGCTCGGCATTGACCGTGACCACTTTTGCCTGAAGGCGGGCGCGCCCCATTGCGGGAAGCAAAATCCCCAGCAGCAAAGCGATTATGGCTGTGACCACCAAAAGCTCTATTAATGTAAAGGCGCGTTTCACAATTGGTAATCCCTTCTTATGTCACGTGTTATTTGAGCCAGTCTTCCAGCAGTTCGTTGATGTCGTCGTAGTCCACGATCCCATCCAGGTTAAGATCGCCGGGCTTGTCCGCCCGACGGTGTTCGCGACTGGCCAGCACGGAACCGTTTCCATCGTAGTTCATCACGTAAAGCCGGTAGCCGTCGATTAAGTTCGCGCTTTCCTGATTCATAACACCAATAATGTCGAATGGCTCAGCCAGATTGTTCGAACCGAGATAAATGCCATTGCCACGTCCCAGCTTTACAGGGAGCGTCTTGGCACCATCGGTTATCACCAGCTCACCATGTGGATCCCAGTCGTTTGCATCGGCGAAATAAACATCCTCGATCTTTATCAACCGGGCCTGATAATACTCACAGCCGGCCTGTTGTGTCGGATCGAAAATGAAGTTGTCATCGTCGTCCTTTAATTCATCCAGACTCACAACTTCCGGTCGAGGCAGTCCGACACCTCGCTGCACCCGCTCAATCGTAAAGTCGTGATCGGGATTTTTATTGTGCTGCTCATTTACATTAGTTTTTCCACTGTATGACAGGTAGTAACCCGTCACTCGAATCCTGTCTCCGGGACTAAACTGTGCGGCGTTCAAGCGACTCAGTTCGGCTTTGAATTCTTCGTTGGTGTACCCGCCATCCAACGCAACCCAGGGCAGATTGTTATAAAGCTGTCCCATCCACACGGCGGTGCCCGCATGGTCATTTCCCTCGCCCTGGAAAAATATTTGCCACTGGCCGCTGATGTTGAATAGCTCCGTGACCGTGTCATCCGGTGTCGGGTCCAGCATATCCGCAGGATTGTGCAACAGAATCCCTTCAAGAATAACCTTCTCGGTAGCATTGTATGTCTGTTCACCGGAAGCATTTACCGCCTGAAACTCCGAGTGGGTTACCTCGGCGATGGTGGGAGCGGCTTCTGCGACAGCAACCAGCAATAAAGCTAAAAATTCTGCTAAAACAATAAACCTTTTCATAGCCAGTACCTCCAGTACGGATTAAGGAATTTTTGAACTCTGCACATACAGAACTCTAATTAATTCTCTTGCGCATAAGAATATAAAATTCGTGCTACTGCGTCAAGGAAGTAATTGACAAAAAAATGAAAATTCTTTAAAAAGGCTCATTCGACAAAGAAATAACTATTTTTAGGAGATTGTATGGCATCGTCAGAAAAAGTTCTGATAATTGATTTGAACGAGAATCCCGAAAACCAGAGGCTTCTGGCCGGCGAGCCGCAAACATGTGGTATGCGCTCGGGCAGAGTATATTTAGCGCCCGGCAAGTCCTGCGGCCAACATAGCACCAAAGACCGCGAGGAACTGCTTGTTTTCCTTTCCGGCCGCGGCGAGTTGTTGATTGGCGAAGAAGATCGCTACCAGGTCGGGCAGGGCAAAGTTTCCTACATCCCCCCACAAACTGCCCATGATGTCAGCAATACCGGCAGCGAACCGCTTATCTACGTCTATTGTGTTGCTCCGGCAGCCGACGAGTTAAGCGAATAGGGAGCGTAAAATCCGGCAAAACAGCAGCTTTCTGCCCTGTGGGTATAATCTTGTTCCTGCTGACGGTCTATAGCTAAAAATTCCAGTGCCCGCTTTTGAGGTCGATGGCCGTGAAAATTGTTAAAAAATTGAAAAAAAACGCTTGCAAAAAGTGCGAAAGCGCATATAATTGAATATGGATTTATAGTCCTTTTCTTCTAAATATGTCTTGGTTTTGGTGAGACAGTAGATTTTTTATAAGTTTGCAGTTCATATTCTAAATGATAAGCTGTCTCACAAAGGCTGAAGTTTTCTCGACTTCAGCCTTTTTTCTGCGCTCACATACGCTGTCGACTGAGCTTTGTCGGCAAATACAGCTTGGATTCTTTTGCGTGATTTTAGCTGTCCAAAGCCGTACTTCGCTCATATAATCAGTCTCATTATGGAACGTGCGGCTAATAGAATTATCGATGCTAATTTCAATCGTGCCCGCGAGGCTTCTCGCGTAGTAGAGGAGTTTTGCAGGTTCGTTTTGAATTCGAGCCCATTGACCGAACGGGCCAAGAAGCTCCGGCACGAACTCTCGGCGTCTATCGGTAGGCTTGATGCCGGCCGGCTCATATCGAGCAGGGACACGCTTGGGGACGTCGGTGTCGGCAAAACAGTCGAAAAGCAGCTTACTCGCGGCAGTCTGGCCGATTGCTTCACCGCCGGCTGCAAACGTCTGACCGAGGCCCTGCGGGCGCTTGCCGAGGTCATCCGGATCGATAATGAGCCTGTCGCCGCGACAATCGAGAAGCTGCGCTACGATGCTTATACGCTTGAGAAGGACATCGTTATTTTCAGCGATACTTCTGCGATATTCAAGAAGGTCAGGTTGTATATTGTCATTACGAGCAACCTGCCGGCGGAAGTCATTTCGCTGGCCCACAAATGTGCCGCCGGTGGCGCCGATTGTATCCAGCTTCGGGCCAAGGACGTCGAGGACGACAGGCTTTTCGCTCTTGCCGTCGAGTTCGTGAAAATTTGCAAAGACTCCGGTGTCGTTAGCATTATAAACGACCGGGTTGATATTGCCGTTGCTGCAGGTGCCGACGGGGTGCATCTCGGCCAGAATGACCTGCCGGTTGAGCAGGTGCGCAAGCTGCAAATGGCCCCGTTGATTATCGGCAAGAGCACGCACTCGCTCAAACAGCTGCATGCCGCCTGCGCCGAGGGCCTCACCTATGTCGGCCTGGGACCCGTTTTTGCCACGGCTACAAAACCCGGCGCGGGCGCTGTCGGCCTGGAGTATGTCACCGGCGCGACGCAGGTGCTTGTCGGTACGGGCATCGGTCATACCGCTATCGGCGGGATAACGCCGGACAACGTCGAGCGTGTGCTGGACGCCGGTGCCGAGAGCATTGCAGTCTGCTCTGCCGTAACCCATGCGAGCGATCCGGCGGCGGCCTGCCGGGCTTTCAAAGAGAAGATAGAGGCTTTCAGGAAGGATTAGTTTTTGGCAACAAGCATTGTCAATTTTCGAGTGATGTTGATTTTGTGTCTGTGCTGCGCGATAGCCGCCGCGGACGATGTGCTGCCGGAGAAACCGCCCGGCGAGTTTTTCCCGCTGCGGCAGGCGGATCATCAGCACGCCGATTCGTTCAAACAGGGTCAGCCGATTGTCGGGACCACCTATTTCTATTGGTACGATATCGACAGCAAAAGTCACATCATCGACGGTGACGGGACGGATGCCCTGACGACTCATCCGGCCGACATGGTGACAATCAGCTATAAGCGGGCCGGTTGGCATAAGCAGCAGCTCATAGATATGATGGATGCTGGCGTCGATTTTCTCATGCCGGTATATTGGGGCGTGCCGGGAAAATACAATGGGTGGAGCTTTGCCGGCCTGCCGCCTTTGGTCGAGGCCCACAGTCTGCTGCAGGCCGAAGGTCATAAGCCGCCGGCCATCGGCCTTTTCTACGACACTTCGATTCTCAAGTGGAACAGTTTCAACAAAGACGGCGCCGGCTACCACGTCGATTTGACAACGGACTTCGGCAAGGAATGGTTCTACACGGCGATTCGTGACTTTTACAGTCTCATCCCGCCGGCTAAGTGGGCACGGGTCGAAGGCAGGCCGATTGTCTTTTTCTACGCCTCGGCCTTTGCCAAAGCGCAGGACCCGGCACAGTTCGACTACGTCAAGCGAAGATTCAAGGCCGACTTCGGCGTCGAGCCGTTTCTCATCAAATCGTCCGGCTGGGCGGGCCGGGCCGACGCGATATATTCCTGGGGCGGCGCGGTCAGCGGGCCTCTGATTTTCAGACAGACCGCAGCTCTCGGCCCCGGGTACGACCACAGCGCCGTGCCCGGAAGGCAGCCATTGATCATCGAGCGCCGGGATGGACAGACGTATATCGACCGGTGGCTGCAACTGCTGGCGCTGCGCGCCGAAAGCCGCCCGTGGATCGTGCACGTGGAAACCTGGAACGAGTGGCACGAGGGCACGGACGTCGCCCACTCGCGCGAGTACGGCCGAAGCTATATCGTGCTGACGCGACTTTTCGCGGATATGTGGCGCGCGAAAACGGTTCTGAAGATTGCCTCGGGCTACGCCGACGCGGACGGCGTCGAATGGGAACAGGGCAAGGAAAAGGGCCTGAACCTTCGCCCGAGCGGCGGCGACGGCGCCTGGAAGAAAGTCACGTCCCCCGATGGCGAAGCAGTCGTCTCGGCGGCGAATCCTCATTCGGATAAGAGCCGCTACCTTTACTTTGACGTAGACGGGGCCTTCGCCTACGGCCTGTTCGATCAGACCGTTGTTGTCATTGTCACCTACCGCGACGCGGGATGTTCGGCTTTCTACCTCGAATATGACAGCTCCGATCCGGCAAAGGGGCTGTTCGAAGGCGCGTTTCGAAAAATCGGCGATGTCGCCGTCAGGGACACAGGGGCCTGGAGAACGGCCGAGTTCACGCTTACGAAGTGCCGCTTTATGAATCGCTGTAACAACGCGGATTTCCGAATCGTAATCCTCGGTCATGAATTGGAGCTGTCCGTCAGAAAAATCGAACTGATGCGCATGAAAATCACAGGAGAGAAAAAATGATGAAATCAAAGCGTTCGAAATATCTTTTCGCCGGAGTACTGTTTGTTCTATCAATCGTTTCATGGTCTCAGGCACAGAATCTGTGGGATTTGGCGAATCAAAACAAGGGTCTTCTGAAGATTTCTACGCTATTCACGGCCCAGAACGTGCGCGACCATTTGTCCGGCGAGCAGGGCATCAGCGACGCGATCGCATGGTGCAAAAAGACCGGCGTCACGCACGTCTTTATCGAAACTTTCAGGGGCAACTATACCGCCGAGCGGAAAGTCCTGGAAAATGCCAAAGCGAAATTCAAAGCCGAAGGCTTCGATGTCTCGGGCTGCGTGACAACTACCATGGTCGGCAAACTTTCGACCGGCTGGGACCAGATCTCCTGTTACACCAATAAGGATACCCAGAGCCAGCTTCAGGAGATATTCGAATACACGGCGTCGCTCTTCGATGAGATTATGATCGACGATTTTCTTTTTACCGATTGTCAGTGCGACGAATGCAAAGAGGCACGCGGCGACAAATCCTGGGCCGATTACCGCTGTGATCTGATGGTCCGGGTCAGCCGGGACAGGATTTTGGCCCCGGCAAAAAAAGTCAATCCGGATGTCAGGATAATCATCAAGTACCCGCAGTGGTACGACGATTTTCACAATCGCGGCTATGAGGTTTTACGTCAAACCGCCGACTACGACAGAATCTGGGTCGGCACAGAAACTCGCGATTTCGACAATCAGCGCTGGGGCGGGAAAGTCCAGTACGAAGCCTATTATATCATGCGATGGCTCGGCGAAATCGGCGGCGCCAAAACCGGCGGCGGCTGGTTCGACCCATTCGGCACCACGGAGAATACCTACCTCGAACAGGCGCGCCAGACCGTTCTTGCCGATGCCAAAGAGATGCTGCTGTTTTGCTACGGCTCGCTGCTGAGGGGTACCGGCCCGGCGAACGTTGAAAAATTACGTGCCGAGATCCCCGCCTTATTCAAACTCGCCGAACTTGTGCGGGGCAAAGCTATCAGAGGTATTGCCGCGGCCAAGCCGCCAAACAGCGACGCTTTCGATGAGCAGTACGTATTCGATTTCGTCGGGATGCTCGGATTGCCGCTTGTGCCCACGGCGGAAATTGACGCCGATGCTAAAGCGGCGTTTTTCGCGGTCCACGCCCTCAAAGACCCGAACTTCGCCGGCAAACTCAAAAGAATGCTGGCAGCAGGCAAACCCGTGCTGATAACGGACGGATTAGCCAAACGGCTGGACGGCGTCGACCTTGAGAGCGAGAACCTGACCATCTTAAAGGTCGGCGGAAGTCCGCGCAGCCTGCTTGAGCTTTCACGGCAGCAGCTCAAACCCATCAGGGACAAAATGCTGGCGCCGTTCGGCATGAAATTCGATGCCCCCAACAAGGTCGCTTTGTATCTGATCGGCGATAATTGCCTGATCGTCGAGAACTTCAATGATGAGTCTATAGATGCAAGCATCGAATTCTCCAGGCCGGTCAAAGCACGCAAGACATTGGTTCTGCCGGGCGACGGTAATGCCGACTTTTCCCAAAGCGGGGCAAAGTTAACATTCACGAAAATAACGCCGCGAACTCTGGTAGCCATTGAATACTGATTAAATCGGTATCCCGGACGAATTCAGGCCCCCCTGCCCCCCTGCCCACCTGGACAATGCCTAACCCGAGCATAGCCGAATGGATCTGATCCGGCCTTAAAATTGGCTTTGTTTGGGTTTGTTTTCCCGGCTTCCCGGACGGGATTTATTTTCATAATCTCCTTTCAAATAAGACTTTACGCCAATTCACCCGCTGGCAAATTGGCTTTGTTTTTTCAACTTGTGTTTTCAACCCCCAGAAAATCTGGGGGCTAAATAATATTGGGTTTGATTGGCTTTGAATTGGGTTTGTTTTTTCGCCATCTCAAAGCATGAAATTCTTCATAACCACCTTTCATATAGCCACTTAAGCTCATTTTGCCCTTTCGCAAATTGGGTTTGTTTTTTCAAATTAAGCTCAAATTTTCGTCGTTTTCTACTCTTTTTGACTCGTTTTCTTCTATATTTCTCAATTCTAAATTCTCAATTCCACTTACGACATACTACATACCACATACGAAATACGATTTCGTTAAGTATTATACGAAATATTACACATAAAGGCGGGCGAATTTCAAAAAAATCTCCGTGAGACGGCGTTTTCATGTCTACCACAGAGCCTTCTCATGGAAGGACGTCGAAAAGAAATCAAATAATCATTATTACTAAAACTGACCGGTTAGCATTATCTTATGATAAAATCTGCGCTCGGATGTCCTGATTTCCTGAATCCGGCGGAGTAGCTCGTCAAAATAATCAAACGGCTGATCGGGATTTTTGGTTCATCCGGTTAATGTGTATATTGAGTTGTGCAAGTTGAAGATTCTCAGTTTTAGATATTCATCGTCCCGGTAGCCGTAGGCGTTACGCTGCAGGGTTCCGATTTTGCCGTTGATTGCTTCGAGC